>VYLB01000434.1_pt1 | contig 13199 bp, 12 predicted proteins | sample 5114431 | NCBI WGS metagenome assembly VYLB01 (sample SAMN12291786, study PRJNA351875) | freshwater metagenome | isolation source: freshwater lake | place: USA: Michigan, Gull Lake | collected 2013-08-08
ACTACCAATGGCTCAAGGTCATAAAAAAAGCGATACTCAACGTATCGCTTCTTCTATTTCAAATGAGACTTTCTAGTTTGAGCCGCCCATTTCCATATCGCCACCATTGATTTCTGGTGCAGGGGCAGGTGGTGGCGCAGGTACAGCTGCAACAACTACTGGCTTGGGAGCGGTAGCAGGTTTTGGCTTAGGTGCAGATTTTTTCTTGGCTGCTGGTTTTTTAGGAGCCGCTTTTTTAGGAGCTACTTTCTTCACAACCTTCTTGGCTGCTTTTTTCGCGGATTTTTTGGCCGCTTGTTTTACTACTTTCTTCACCGCTTTTTGAGCTGATTTCTTGGCTGGTTTTGCCTTCTTTTTTGCTGCCTTCTTTGCTTTTTTTGCCATAGCACAATGAGTTTAGAGTGGGTTTTATTTTCTGGTTTACAAGGCTACATTCATTAGCCTCTTAAAGTTAAAGAAAGTTTGAGTCGATAAACAAGAAGTTTAGAAACAAATTACAAATGTTTTGTTAATCTACTTGCGATGGAATTTTCTCCTGCTCCTTTCTATGGAGCCGTATGTCCCATAGTAGTGAAACTTGAAGGAAGTCTTTTCCCGTTTCGTCCACCAGTTTATAGTCGAATTGGTGTAGGTAGCCTGCTTGCAATCCAATGTTTTTTGAAAGCTGATAGCCGAACCCCACGTACGTGCGAATCCGCTCAAAGTAAGCAGGCGTATCAGTGAAGAATAGCTCACCGCTTCCCGAAAAATACCAAACCTTGGGCTCAATTTTAAGCCCATTCAATGGGATTATGGCTTGCATTCGATACCTGAATCGGTTTCGATATCCATTTTTTGTAAAGCGCTGTTCTGCCCGGTAGCGGTGCTCAAATTTGATGCGGTGCAGATATTGACTCATACTCATTTGCTCGAAAAGCCTTACTTCATCACTAGCCTTTGGCGTAAGGAAGTCTCCCCCCTCTTGGTAAGTATCATATTTGCCGCCCGCCACCGCAAACGAGAAATTTTTATCGATGGCGTACGTCATTCCGCCCTTTATCTCATGGTAGTGAAAGTTGTTGTAAAACTGTAGGGAACGAACCTGGCCTTCTAGGAAGAACCCCCATTTTTCCGAAACAGAAGCTTTTGTGCTGAGGATGTTCCAGCTGCCTAACCCATCTTGCGCCCCCAGCACGTTAGAGGCAAGCGCAAATTTTATTAGTAAGATAATTTTTCTCACCACTCAAAAATAAAATGAATACTATTTCCCGATACAGAATTTCCCGAAGATGTTTGCTAACAGATCGTCTGATGTGATCGTCCCTGTGATCTCGCCAAGATAGTGCAAGGCCTGACGAATGTCCATGGCTAAGAAATCTCCTGTGGTTCCCTCTTCCATTCCGGCAAGCACTCGCTCCAATGACAAATGAGTCTGTACAAGGTTTTGGTAGTGCCGCAGATTGGTCACCACTACATCTCCTTGCTTGATTTCTTTGATTTGAAATTGACTCACAATCTTTTCTTTCAATGCTTGGATGTTTGTTTTGGCAGATGCTGAAACAAAAAGAAAATCTTCTGTCTTCAGTAGCTCGATGAAAGCCATGCTAGCTTTATCTATCTTATTCCCAATTTTCAGGTAGGGGATGCCTAACTTTTTCAATTCCACTTCTTCAGTTTGAATCTCTTCCAAGGTTGTGTTGGCTAGATCAAAGAGATATAGAATGAGCGAAGCCTTTTTCATGCGGTCGCGGGTTCTTTCTACGCCAATTGATTCTACTACATCCGTGGTTTCGCGCAGCCCGGCTGTATCCATAAATCGAAAAGCAATACCTCCCACAATCATTTCATCTTCGATCACGTCACGCGTAGTGCCCGGTATTTCAGAGACGATCGCTTTCTCCTCATTGAGTAAAGCGTTTAGTAGTGTTGACTTTCCGGCATTGGGTTTACCTGCAATCACCGTAGGTATGCCATTCTTAATCACATTGCCTTGATCGAACGATTGTATTAATGAGGTGAGATAGGATTGAATTTGAAGAATCAATTTTTTCAAATCATCTCGTTTGGCAAATTCCACATCCTCTTCTCCAAAGTCTAGCTCTAATTCAATCAATGAAGCAAAGTGAATAAGTTCCTCTCTCAGTTTTCGAATTTCCTTAGAAAACCCTCCTCGCATTTGGTTGAGCGCGGCCTGCCTCGCGTTATCGGTTTCTGCGTGGATCAAATCAGCCACTGCTTCTGCTTGTGCTAAATCAAAACGACCGTTCAGAAATGCGCGCTTCGTAAATTCTCCAGGCTCGGCTAACCTTACACCACGTTTTAAAAAAAGCTTGATTATTTCTTTGATGATCACAGGCGATCCATGGCACGAAATTTCAACCGAGTTCTCTTTAGTGAACGAGTTGGGTTCTTTGAAGAGCGATACCATAACTTCGTCTATCGCCCTGCCTTCACCGATGGTGCCCAAGTGAACAGTGTGAGATGGTTGTTGCTCGAGGCTTTTACCTTTAAAGACGGCTTGCGTCAACTCGATGGCGTTTTTCCCGGACAGCCGGATGATGCCAAGTGCGCTAACACCCGGAGGCGTTGCTAGTGCGATAATAGTGTCGTCTGTTGGGCTCAAAAAAATTACGGTTGAAAATTAACGAACAATAAGTACTGGAATAGCCACTCGGTGCCGCACCGTATCGACTGTGGTTCCAAAAATCAAATCCTTTGCCCACTTGTGTCCATGTGCACCCATTACTAAAAGATCTGCATCAAATTTAGTAACGAGCTCGGGAATGATCTGCTTGGGATTGCCATAGCCGATTTGCATTTCAACCTGGTAGCCTTGCTGTTTCAACTGATCCAAATAGTCTTGAAGTGACGCGGTATCAACGCTGGATTCACTATCGGCAATTTCACTTCCATACCAGATGGCGCCTGCCGTTTCTACAACATGAACCAACAAGTACGATGCGTTTTTTCCACCCTGTGCCATGGCGCTTTGAATGCATATAGAATCTACAGAGCTAAAGTCAATCGTAATGGCAATCTTTTTATAAATCGGTTTTTCTAAGTTTTCCAACAATGACGCAGAACCGTGCGGTGGACGCGCATTCTTTTCTTGCCGTCTTCGGTCAAACAACGGCTTGAAGGTAATATAAAACAGGAGTATACCTGTAGCCACGCAAAGTGGTATCACGACCAACCAAATGATCCAGGCGTTTTCTCCGGCATCATTCAGCCATCCTGTTATTTCTTGAATCACCAATTTCACATTCAGGGAGACAATAATGAAAGCAATTGTCCAAGCCGCTATTTTTACCCAGGGCTTAATGGCAAAAACCCCCATCTTTTGTTTGTCACTCGTAAAATGGATCAGTGGGATGACCGCGAAACCAAGTTGAAGACTTAATATCACCTGGCTGAAAACCAATAGCTCTCCGGTTTTGCCTTCTCCATAAATTAAGATCACTACATAAGCAGGAATAATCGCGATCAATCGGGTGATTAATCTCCGTAGCCAGGGGGCGATGCGCAGATTAAGATAACCTTCCATCACTACTTGACCCGCAAGCGTTCCAGTAATGGTGGAACTTTGTCCGGCAGCTACCAATGCAACACCAAAAAGTATTGAGGCCCATTCTGTGCCCGTCAATGGCGCTAGAAATTTGTAAGAGTCTTGTATGTCGGAAACCTCAAACATCCCCGCACGGAAGAAAGTAGACGCGGCCAAAATTAGAATGGCTGAGTTGACAAAGAAGGCGGCATTCAGTGCAATCGCAGAGTCAATAAAATTGTATTTGATGGCTGACCAAATTCCTTTTTCACTACTGTCGATCCTCCGTGTCTGAACTAAAGAAGAGTGCAGGTATAGATTGTGGGGCATCACTGTAGCCCCAATGATTCCAATGGCAATGTACAATGCTTCGTCAGAGGGTAGGGTGGGGATGAATCCTTTCATTAATTGCCCAACCTCGGGCTTTGCCCAGATCATTTCCATTAAAAAGGAGATACCGATAATGGCAACCAAAGCAATAATGAATGCTTCTATTTTTCGCATTCCATAACTTTGCAACACGAGCAACAGTAATGTATCTAGCACAGTGAGTGAAACACCCCAGATCAAGGGTAGCCCAAAGAGCAACTGTAACCCAATAGCCATACCCAATACTTCCGCCAGATCACAAGCCCCAATGGCAATTTCCGCCAAAATCCACAAGCAAAAATTGACCACTGGGTGATAAGAACTTCTGGATGCTTGGGCGAGATCAAGCTGACGAACTACACCCAACCGTGCGCTGCCAGCGATATCAGTAGCCCAATTGCCGGGATCCATATACCCTACGCTTACCAAATATGCAGGTCCTAGAAAGGCTAAAAGCTTTCTCCAACCTCTTCGGTTGGTAGCATCAACTGAGGCATTTACCTCGCTTAGTGATTTTCGTGCGGTAGTAGAATCACTCATAGGAATTGACGAATTCTTTTTTTATGCTGATCATGCGTTTACTAAAATATTCTCCGATACTTCTTTCGAAAGGAAGAAGCGCTGATTATTGATGCTCACTTCCATCGAGCCATCGTACTCTTCTCTCTCAATTACCTTAATTGTTTTGCCGGGGCGAGCACCAATTTTATCGACGATGATACTGTCGGCACCCGGCTTTAGTGTGGCTAACATCACTTGCTGAAGTGCTTTGATCTTGCCCTTTGTGTCGGGGATCGGGTCGCCATGGGGGTCAACCTTCGGAAACCCGAGGTATTCATCTAGTTTTTCAATGAGCCGTTTTGACTGAATATGTTCCAATTGTTCGGCTACTTCATGTACTTCATCCCAAGAGAATGCCAACTTCTCGACTAAGAAAGTCTCCCATAGTCGATGTTTTCGAATGACAGAGAGAGCCACTGTTTTTCCTTTCGCAGTTAAATTAACCCCATAATATTTCTCATACGATATGAATTCTTTGGTTGAAAGCTTTTTGATCATATCGGTAACTGAAGCAGCCTTGGTGTTCATGGCCTCGGCCAGTTCATTCGTCAACACTGATTTGCTGCCAGCCTGCGAAAGGTGATAGATTGATTTGAGATAGTTTTCTTCTGCAAGGCTTATCATGAAGATGCAATTGCAGCAAAGATATTATTTTAGGCTTGTCTAAAATAATATTTAGGCCAATTATTTTGTCTGGGTTGGCAGTAACCTTCCAATGATTTCGAGGAGCTTTTTCTCTTCACTTTCCCAAGTGACATTCGATGGGGCCGTCTCATAAAAAGTAGTTGTCCGAATTTGATCTAGGATGGCCTCCACATTTGGGTTTGCAAAATTGAGATTAATGGAGGCGTTAAACGGAGCCGTTACACTTGACCAAGGCTCGTAATCATGTAAAAGAATCGGTAGTCGACAACCAAGGTATTCATATAGTTTTGTCGGGATTGAGTTTTCAGTGTGGGGTGAAGGTGGGTAATAAATCAATCCAAAGTTACATGTGGAAATGGCCTGAAAGATTTCGGCATGCGGAACAAGGACATCACCGCCAACCAAGGTAATGAACGGAAAGCTTTCTATTTCTTTACGAATTCTTTCGAGCGTGATTCCTTTTGCGCAATAGCCGATTAACAAAAGTTGAACAGTGGGTTCCAAAGCCTTAAGTTTTTTGGCGAGTTCAATGCTCTCAAAAACCCCGGTAGCCTCGGCCAGCGTGCCACTAAACAATAGCCTGAATTGGGTCTTGTTTGGATTGCGAAAAAAACCTCTTGGAATGCTAACCTTATTCTCTAAAGTGGTAGCCTTGCCACCGAAGAACGACATCTCTTTTTCATAGCCTTTTTCTGCCAGTAAGTTCCAGTGAAAGAGAGGCGATGTGATCACCTCTTTCGATCTAACCCAAAAAGCAAAAGCAGGTCGAAGTGGTTTGGGAAAAGCGTCTGTGTAGAGAATATTCCGCCAGTAATTTTCCTGGATGTCGTACACGATCATAGTGCCAAATAATATTCTGTTTATAGTGGCAACTAGCAGTAATTCATGGGTATTAACTATCAATACATCTGGTTTTACTTTAAGTATCTTTTTCAACACAGTGAGCGGTGCCCAAAGTCTTCGAAAGCTCAGTCGCTTAAAATGCTGGAGTGGTAGAAAGTGAATATTGGTCGTGTTAGTAGGGTTTTTTTTAGCCGGAAAACCAACAATGAAAACATCATAAATTCCAGCATCAGAAAGTGACTTTCCTAGCTTCTCGAACATGCGCGTATCATCGATCGGCTTCAGCACCGATGCGAGCAGAATTCGCTTTTTACCAACGACAGGTTTTGACTCCATTTTAGCACCAACGGGTCAATTTCAAGTTGACCTTTCTATATTGCAATCCGATTTAAAATTAGGACATAAATGCAACTCAAAGAACTAATAGAAAATGCCTGGGCCAATCGCGAACTATTGAGGCAACCAGAAACCCAGTCTGCTATCCGCGAAGTAGTGGAACAACTGGATAATGGCAAACTGCGCGTGGCCGAGCCGGATGGCGATATATGGAAAGTAAATGAGTGGGTGAAGAAGGCCGTTATTCTCTATTTCCCCATCCAACAAATGGAGACCATCGAGGTAGGTCCGTTTGAATTTCACGATAAAATTGCCCTGAAGAAAAACTATAAGGAACTCGGTGTTCGTGTGGTTCCGCATGCCATTGCGCGGCATGGGGCTTACTTAAGCAAAGGTGTTATCATGATGCCATCTTATGTAAACATTGGCGCCTATGTAGATGAGGGCACTATGGTAGATACATGGGCAACGGTAGGTAGTTGCGCTCAAATTGGAAAGAATGTTCATTTGAGCGGAGGGGTTGGAATTGGTGGTGTTCTGGAACCTGTACAAGCGGCTCCGGTTATTATTGAAGACAATGCTTTCATTGGCTCTCGTTGTATTGTTGTCGAAGGCATCAGAATTGGGCGCGAGGCGGTGTTGGGTGCCAATGTAGTCTTGACAGGCAGTTCTAAGATCATTGATGTAACAGGCGCACAGCCGGTCGAGCATAAAGGATTTGTGCCCCCGCGGTCATTGGTTATACCCGGCACGATTCCAAAAGCATTTGCGGCCGGAACGTTTCAAGTTCCATGCGCACTCATTATTGGAACCAGAAAGGAAAGCACCGACAAAAAGACTTCATTGAACGATGCGCTTCGCGAAAATGGTGTGTCGGTGTAGAGTGGCATAGGCTTTGTCTAGGAAGGACATATACGATAAATTTGCATATGCGTTCGTTTGTACTTTTATTGATGGCCATTGCTGGGTTTGGGTTTATTCAGGAATCCAGTATGGTTTCCAGGACTAAGGCCTCATTCGGAGTCGGTGAGAGAGTCGACTATGAAATGTACTTGTGGGGCATTACCATAGGAAAAGGGGCGGCTGAGGTGGACAAGAAATTTCATACAAAGAATAACCGAACCTGTTTTAAGGTTGATGCTTATATGGAGACCCTCGGTATGGCTACCTGGGTTTCTAATGTTAATGACAATTGGGGCGCGTATATCGATTCATCCGAAATTATCACCCACGAGTCGTATCGAAAATTAAAGGAAGGAAAGTATAGATTAAACGAGCTTATCAAGTACGATCATACACAGGATAAAGCATTTGTTCAAATTGCAGATAAAGCCACCGGCAAGTTCAATGACCCAAAAGAGTATAGTACACCAGACAATGTCCGCGATGTGGTCACCGGTTTTATGTATTTGCGGGTCATTGATTTTTCGAATTACAAAATCAAGGATACACTTACTGTCTCTGGATTTTTTGAAGACAAAGCCTATAGCTTCAAAATTCTTTACTTTGGAAAAGAGGTTGTAAAGACAGATTTAGGAAAAATTCTTTGCCACAAGTTGGTGCCAATTATGCCCAGCAACTCGCTTTTTCGTGGAGAGAATTCGGTAACGGCATGGATTTCCGCAGATGCTAATCAGATACCCGTTAAAGTGGACGCCAAAATGTTTGTCGGCCATGCCGGCACCGAGATGGTCAGTTTTAGAGGCCTGAAAAATCAGTTAAAAATTATTCAATAGCCTAAACTGACTTTAGGAGCTCTTGGAAACGTTCTAACGAAATCGGCTTAATAATAAAATCGGTAACCTCAGAAAAACCCTTGGCGCGATTTAAATCTCTTTGATCTATCGAGGAAGTGACCATATAGATGGAAATATCTTTGGCTAGGGAAGATTTTAGTGTTGTAAAATCCTCTAAGAACATCCAGCCATCTACAAATGGCATATTGATGTCTAGAAACAGATAGTCGGGTAGAAGTTCTTTCTGCAAGGCCTTTTCTCTTAAAAAAGTCAGCGCCTCGGCACCATTTTCGAAATGCAATATATTCTGAGCCAATTTGGATGATTCAAGCAATCGTGTAGCCGTGAACTGAAAGATTGAATCATCATCTACTAAAGCAATAATTGCCATTGCGTAAGAATTTAAACGTATTTAAAATTTAACAATAAAAATGGTTCCAATGTTTGGCTCACTAGAAACGGATATCTCTCCTCCCAATGCTTCAATTTGGCTTTTTATCATAAACAGCCCTATTCCACGGCTTTCTGGGTGTTTGTGGAATGTTTTTCTCAATTTAAATATGTGGTGTCCGTGCCGTTTTAGATCAATTCCAAGTCCGTTATCAGTCACTGTTAGTACTATTCTCTCATTCTCAACTGTACTTTTTAAGCTAATTTCCGGGGTTCTGTCAGGATGCCTGTATTTGAGCGCATTGCTCAGCAGATTAATCAAAACACTTTCCAGATAAATATTTGGGTATCTCACTTTTGGCACGCTTTCAAAATCTGTAGTAACCACTGCTTTTGTCTCGGCAATTTGGGAGCTTAGTTGTTTTCTTACTCCCTCAAGTACATTTTCAAATAACAGATCCTGTCTGGCAATATCCTTGTCCTGTTTGATTTTTAAGACTTCATTTAATTCCTGTAGGCTTGTAAGAATTTTGCTTCCAGAGTCATGGAGCATTTTGATAAACATCTTCTTTTCTGCAGGATCTTCCGTTTTTTCGTAAAAATCAAGTAAGCTCAGAATATTCGATACTGGTGAACGCAAGTTGTGCGAAACAATTTGAGTAAACTCTTCAAGCTGTTCATTCTTTCTTTCTAAATCCTCAGCAAAGTGCGACAGCTTGTTATTTTGATCAATAATTTTCTCCTCGTTCTGTTTCCTTTCGGTAATGTCTCTGAATTCGGTTACACGAATTGTCTTCCCTTGATAGGGAATATTTCTGCTGTGAAGTTCTAAATTATAGCGAGTGCCGTCCTTGCGAATCCCGATGACATCATACGGTTTTTCATCGCCTACGTTTATTTTCGCCCTCACAACTGATTGAGATTCGGGCGCGATAAGGTTCACACCATTCATGCCAAGCAACTCATCATAACTAAATCCGGTGATGTCGCTTAGTCCTTTGTTGGCGTCCAATATTTCTCCTTGATAATGGAGGACGATGCCTCCAAAAGAAGCTTCCTGCAATGTGCGGAATCTATTTTCACTTTCTTTGAGCTCAAACTCGGCCTTTTTTTGTTGCGAGATGTCGGTCATAATGCCCAACATCCGGTACGCGAGCCCCTCTGCATCTCTCAGAAAAAACCCCCGGTCAAAAAGTTGAGTGAACACACCTGATTTTGTCTGGAAACGATATTCCACCTGAAAGCTACTTCCTTCTAGCCGGCAGGCCTTTAACTCTGCGGTGACACGTTCTCTGTCTTCTGCGTGGATTCGTTTTTCCCACTCATTCACGTTTCCCATCTCGCTCGTCTCAAGCCCGAGCACATCTTTGCTATTGCCACTCCAAACAATCTGGCCGGAGGGCACGTCATAATCATAAATCACTTGCCCGGAAGACGCAGCAATAATTTCGTACCGAGTCTGCCACTCTTTGTTCGCCCGCTCAATTTCCTTTCGCTCTAATACCGTGCCTACAGTGGCAACGAACGACTTCAAAATCGCGAATTCTGAATCAGTAATTTGCCGCTCAGCTTTACATTCATCAACCCCTAAAAATCCCCAAAACTTACCATAGACCTGAATAGGCACATTAATCACTGATTTTACGTGCAGTGCTGTCAATTCAGTTCGGTAGGCTTCATCTTGAATGTCTGCAACATGGCTCAAAAACGTTTTTTTAGAAGAAAGCCTTTGTTCCAAAGAGGGAGCAAGTCGAAAGGGAAACGTTGCTGTTCCTGCATACTCAAATTTACCTTCCATTTCTTTTGAAGCCCATTTCAATTTTAATGTACACGCGGCTGCATCTGTGTTCGGATCGTTTTGAAAAATAAGTAAACGATCGGCTCCCGTTTTTTCGCCCAATACACCGATGGCTTTTTGTAGCCCGATCCAAATATCAGTCTCTACAGCGAGGTAACTTGTTGCTTCTGCCAATGCCGAAACCATGGCGTCACGGTGACGTAATGCTTCTTCGTTGGCCTTTCTTTCAGAAATATCGCGGCTTGAGAGGATGATTGTTTCTACTTCGCCTTCTGAATTTAATACCGGGTTTCCCTGTGTTTCTATCCAAACATACTCCCCATTTGCAGTCTTATATCGAAACTCGGCTTTTTGCGGATTCTTGTTTTTGATTGAAACTTCAAACTTTGCTGTAACTAAAGGCAAATCTTGGGGATGTATAATTTCAAAAATCGATCGCCCAAATAGATTTTGCGAATCAAAGCCGAGAATTCTTTTGTGAGAGGGGCTGACATAAATAAAATTGCCATTGATGTCGGCTTGCGCCACCATATCGTGCATATTGTTTGTAAGAGTCCGGTAAACTTCTTGACTTTCGAGTAATGCCTTTGCGTCTGCTTTTTGTTGAGTGATGTCAATGATTGTTCCGGTCATCTTGGATGGAACTCCATTTTTCATGAACACTTTTCCTGTTCCCGAAATCCACCGCATAATGCCATCGGGTGGAATGACTCTGTGTTCTGTCTTGTATTGGCCGTTTGTTTGTAGGCACGTATCGATGTCCCGCTTCAATTTGTCAATGTCTTCCGTATGGACATACGTCAGGTAGTCGTCAAATGTAAAGGTGCGGAATGCTTGATCCAGGCCATACATTCTTAAAATCTCGTCTGACCAGAAAACGTCATTGGTGATCATGTTCCACTCCCATATTCCAATGTTTCCTGCATTTAAGGCAAGGTTGAGTCGTTCACTCGAAATGGCATTTTTTTTAATGAGTTCAATCCGATCAGTTACCTCGACTACAATCACAACCAATCCAATAATGTTTTTATCCTCATCGTAAATAGGGTCGTACCGATCCTCCCAAAAGAGGCGTTGGATTCCATCTCCATAGTCTTCTGTTTTCGTGAAATGCTCACCCGCCAATGCCCTGTCAAAATTTTCTTTCGCTTTAAGATAATCGCCCCTATTCAACTTCTCTAACAGATCAAGAAGGTTTACGCCAATGGCAATTTCCACATTCCAGATTTTTTTCATGGTCTGGTAATGGGAGTTTGTAAAGGACGTATAGCGATAGTGTCGATCTAACGAAAAGGCAATTACCCCAGTTGAGTTTTCAATAGCAGTAGATAAAAAAGGGCTAGGCATAAATCTGTTTCGAACAGTAAATCTAGTTTTTAAATCGTTTTAGAAAAGTTGTATTTTCGGGCAAACATTACCTAATCCCTTACATTATGTTAAAAGAATTTAAGTCATTCGTGATGCGCGGCAATGTGGTTGATCTGGCTGTTGGCGTAATTATTGGCGGGGCGTTTGGCGCTATCGTGAATTCGCTGGTGGCAGATGTAATCACCCCAATAATCCTTCAACCTGCGCTGGAAGCAGCCGGTGCAGCCGATATTGCGTCTTGGAAGCCGGGTGGCATGCTTCTCGGCAAGTTCATTTCTTCCGTGATTTCTTTCCTGGTGATTTCCTTTGTCCTTTTTTTAGTCGTCAAGGGGATGAATGCAGCGACTAAGAAAAAGGAAGAATCAGCACCTGCACCTCCCGCTGATGTAGTTTTATTGACTGAGATACGAGACCTACTGAAAAAATAGAAATTCAAAAAAATCCGGTGATAGACCTCACCGGATTTTTTTGATACTTAAGACTACTTGAACTTTTCCGCTACAATAAGTTCTTTGTTTCCTGTCATGTACTGGTAAAATCCGCTGCCAGACTTTACGCCTTTGTTTCCGGCTTGCACCATGTTAACAAGCAGTGGACAGGGTGCATACTTTGGGGTGAGCCATTCCTAATTTCATCACATTATCAATTTCTTCAACGCCAGCTACTCCTTCGTATAGGGAGTAAATCGCCTCGTTGATCATGGGCATCAAAATCCGGTTGGCCACAAAGCCGGGGTAGTCGTTTACTTCTACAGGAATTTTCCCCAATTTTTTGGAAAGCTCCATGATGACCTCAGTCGTTTCGTTAGAGGTACTGTATCCTCTGATGATTTCAACCAATTTCATTATGGGTACTGGGTTCATAAAGTGCATACCGATTACGTTTCCTGGGCTTTTGGTAACAGAAGCTATTTTTGTAATCGAAATAGAAGAAGTATTTGAAGCGAGGATTGTCACCAATTCTACATCCTGTAACCCTTCTTTCATAAACGTGGTGGTAGAAAGATTGGAGAGCGTTAGTTGCTTCTCATCAGCTGTAATCGTTCCCTTTTCTAGTTGTCGGGAGAGGTTTTTGTCAATGGTAGAGATTGCTTTTTTTAAGGCATCTTCAGAAATATCTATGATGGAAACCTTGAATCCATGTTGAGCAAATACATGCGCAATACCGTTGCCCATGGTTCCCGAACCGATAACCGCTATTTTGTTCATTGAGTTGAGTAATTTTGTTCGCTGTAAAGATAGAGGTTCAATGACGCCAGAAAAATCCAGAATTAGAAATTTGTCGACTCGTTATCTAGCTTTTTACAAATGGGGAGTTGGCCTAATAATTCTTACGGTAGTCCTTTTATTTGTTTTTTTTGAAGTGGATTCGTTAAAAAAACTTCGAATTGGCATGTTGTTTTGGCCAATGTACTATGGCTATTTTCTTTATTTATGGTGGAATGTCAATAAGAGAGTTTACCATGTTGAGTTCGACAATGACTTTATGTATGTGATCCAAAGAAAACAAGACTTGCTCATCCCTCTCGAAAATGTCAAAGACGTAAACCTTGTGTCAATAGGAGGTGTATATCGTGTTGATTTATATGTGAAAGCACTTTTTGGAGACAAGTTTTATTTCAAGCCATCAC
>VYLB01000315.1_pt1 | contig 13137 bp, 12 predicted proteins | sample 5114431 | NCBI WGS metagenome assembly VYLB01 (sample SAMN12291786, study PRJNA351875) | freshwater metagenome | isolation source: freshwater lake | place: USA: Michigan, Gull Lake | collected 2013-08-08
GCTTGACTTAAATATTCCGAATTCTGCTCAAAGATAGGTGCCCACATAGCCGGAGAACTTTTTGCCAACCTCACAGTAGATGCAAAACCACTACCCGCCAAGTCAAAAATATTCCTTTCATCTTTCTCGATATCCAATACTGTTTGCCCCAATAAAAAAGAACTAACGTGTGAGAGATGAGAGACATAAGCCACGTGTTTATCATGTTCGTCCGGCTCCATGAAGATCGTGTTCATTCCCACGCTATCAAAAATGTTTTTGGCCACAGCCAAAGATGACTTAGAAGATTGTTCCTTTTCGCAAATGATATTTGTTTTCCCCTCAAACAATCCTTGCAAAGCGGCTGTAGGTCCGGAGTTTTCTGTCCCTGAAATGGGGTGCGCAGCCACAAACTGGGCGCGTCTGTCGTGTTGGGCCACAGACTTGCAGATCATACTTTTCGTGGAGCCTGTATCAATGACCACTGCATTTTTTGCTACGCGATCAAGTATGGAGGGCAAAAGTGCACCGATGGTGTTGACCGGTATAGCCAATATCACTACATCAGATTCCGCAAACGCCTTCTCCTCTGGAAGAATCTCATCGACCAACCCTAGTTCTAATGCCTTTCTCATATGTCCTTCATTGAAGTCAACACCAATCAGCCTTGTTGCGATTTTTTTACTCCTCAAATCTATGGCGAGTGAACCTCCTATCAAACCCAATCCAACTATTGCTATTTTCATTTTAAAAAGATTGTGGTTGTGTGACTTGAGAGTCAACGAATTCTTGAATTCGGTTACACGCCTCGTTTAGTTTTTCCTCTGTTGCGCAAAGTGAAATCCGTATATGCCTTCTACCTGTTTCGCCAAAGATAAATCCGGGTGTTATGAATACATGTGTTCCATAGAGTATCTCATCAATCCATTTCTCCACGTCATTCACTCCAACAGGCGCCTTTGCCCATACAAACAGACCTGATTGCTGGGTGGAATAGCTGCATCCCAATACATCTAAAATTTTGCATGCTGCATCTTTTCTTTTTTGATACATCGCATTCAAATTGGCGAACCATTCCCTGCCACTTTTCAACGCCTCCACGGCAGCATGTTGCAATCCTAAAAACATGCCGGAGTCCATATTGCTTTTTACGCGCAGCACCGCATCGACATAATGTGCATTACCCGCTACCCAACCGATTCGCCAACCAGCCATGTTATGTGATTTGCTCAGCGAGTTGAGCTCGAGAGCCACCTCAGCAGCCCCTTCAATACTAAGTATTGAAAGGGGACGCTCATTCAAAATGAGTGAATACGGATTATCATTTACAATCAAAAATCTATTTGCTCTTGCCAGATCAACCAGTTCCTTCAATTCCTTGCGTGAAGCAATTCTTCCTGTTGGCATATGCGGAAAGTTGACCCACATTATTTTGACCTTTGAAAGATCTTTTTTTCGAAGACCCTCAACATCGATTTGCCAGTTCGCTTCTTCTTTCATGTCATAAGTAACTGCCTTGGCGCCAACTAATTTCGCCACTGACGCATAGGTTGGATATCCGGGATCGGGAATTAATACTTCATCACCTTCATTTACAAAAGCCATCATGGTGTGAAGTATCCCCTCTTTCGATCCCATAAGAGGAAGTATATCAGATTCAACATTCAACGATACATCATACGTGTCCACATAAAAATCCGCAATAGCTTTTCGTAGTTGCGGTATCCCCTTGTAGTTCTGATACCCATGGTTGGCTGGATTCTTTGCCGAAACGACTAAAGCATCAATCGCATTTGTAGCTGGCATCTGGTCAGGGCTACCAATCCCCAGGTTGATTACGCGCCATTCGGGCGTATCAATACTTCTCACCTCCGCCAATTTCTTGCTGAAGTAGTACTCTTCTACGTTCTTTATCCTATTTGCAAATTCAATCATTTTCAAAATTCAAAGTTCGAAATTCCACTTTCTACTTGTACTCAATTTTTGCGCTCTTGTATTCACCCAACACATTCAAATTCCTTACTTGCCTCAAAATCTCCTGCAAGGCGGTATCGTAATTCTTTCTTTTCTTCCATTCTACATCAATATGAATGGAATACTCGCTTGGCTTACCAACAATAGGTATTGATTGGATCTTTGTAAGATTGATCAGGTTATTTTTTAATGTCATCAGTGTTTCAGCCAGGCTTCCTACCTCGTTGGCAACTTCAAAACAAAGGGACGCCTTGTTACTATCATAGGCCGTTTGTCTCCCCTTAGCAAGAATCAAAAAGCGTGTAAAATTTTTCTTGTTTGTCTCTATTCTATTTTCCAGAATTTGCAATCCGAATTTTTTTGCAGCGTGCTCGTTGGCAATCGCTGCTGTATTGGTCAGTTTATTTTCCTTTACTTTCCTGGCTGACACGGCCGTATCATCACTTTCTCTGATCTCTACATTCCTTAGCCGAAACAAGAAATCATTGCACTGTCTGATTGCCATTGGATGGGATTCAATGCATTTAACATCATTTAATGTTACACCCGGCAAAACCAACAGATGCATATGTATGGGTAGGTACACTTCACCGATGATGGAAAAATGGTATTCCTGCAGAAGGAAATAATTGGGAAGAATACTTCCTGCTATCGAATTTTCGATAGCCATCACGGCAAAGTCGGACTCCTCCTTTTTCAATGATTCGCACAATGCATGAAATGATAGGCACTCAACAGATTCAATCGAATCTCCAAAATAGGTTTGCGCTGCCACCTCGTGAAAACTAGTGGCAATGCCCTGTATGGCTACTTTCAATTTTCTTTTTTTACTCATCCGATCGTTATGCTACTTCGGTTACTACTACATCAACTATGGCTACATTCTACAAAACCTACGTAGCACAGGTAAAAAAGAAAAGTCCCGGCTTTTACCGGGACTTTTCTGAGTTTCTTTTGTTTTATGTTTTCAACAAAGCGATTCTCTATCTAGTCCCGGCAGGGCTGGATAAAAATAAAAGCTAAAATAAAATCGCTGAGTTTTCATTTTCATAACAATATAACGAAGGAAACGCAAATTCTTGACATATGCAACTATGGTGTTGTACAACAGAACATTATTTTAAACGCCTAACTGGCGTTAGCTTGAAAATTACATATATTTGAATTACAAAAGCTCTATTATGGTAGCTCAAGATAAACTTACTAACCTACAGCATGAACTTCTAAAGGTGTTTCAATACAACCTAAACGAAACTCAATTAGCGGAAATCAGGCAATTGCTTTCCTCTTACTTTGCTGAAAAAGCAACGGCTGAGATGGACAAGCTTTGGGAGCAAAATAAATGGGACAATAGTACGATGGAAGAATGGGCTGCTACACATACACGCACCTCCTCTAAGCAGTGAAAGTCGTTCTTGATAGCAATGCTCTTTTAGTTTGCATATCAAAGAAATCAATCTACAGACCCATTTTTGATATTGTGATTCAAAGAACTCAGCCTGAATAGAAAATGTAAATAAGTTACATATTAAAATGCTTTTAAACTCGAAATATGAAAAATCTCAAAACCTTACTATTTATTTCTTTGTCAATTCTAGCGTCATGCGCTAAAATAGGCAAGCAAGAAGATCATCACCACAATGGCGGGAACTCAGAAGAAAATCCTAACCAAGCATTGTACGATCAAGTGATGGATATTCACGATGAAATTATGCCTCGAGCAGAGGATATAGAGTTGGCTGAGGGTAAAAAGCAAGAATTGGAACTGGTCATTGCTCAGCTGGATTCTGCCGATCAATCCATGATGGATTGGATGCATCTATTCAAACCTCTCCCGGATTCTGCCGATCAGGAAAAAGCAAGAGCCTATTTAGAATCTGAAATGGAGAGAATTAAAAAGGTCAAAGACCTAATGAACGAGTCGATTGAAAAGGCGAAGGCGGTGAAAAACTAGCTGCTTTGCATGGAGCATCAATTAAAAACCTTTCTTATGGTATAAAAAATGCGCTCTATCAACCGAAGGTCTTCGGTTACAATCTCTGCCGATGCCGTCATTCCATAGTTGTAAGTGAGTTGCTTATTATGATTTGTTTTCAAACCCTGGGGCAATTCAACAAAAGCAAAAAATAATTTATTGTCTTGAGTGGATAGTTGCGGCAGCGATGAAATATTTCCTTCCACCATACCGTATTCTTCAAAGGGATAGCTTTGAAACTTTATCAATACACGCTGACCTATTTTAACTTTGCCAGAATTATCCTGCGGGATTGTCAGCGTTCCCACATATGATGAGTTGGTTTCAAATACCTGAAATAACTCCGTGTTGACTTTTACGTTTTCTTTTTCTTGTAGATTGTTGGAGAAAAGTATTTCGCCAGAGGTGGGCGAAACAAGCAAATACCGATTTCGCCATGCTGATATTGAACTGTTCAGTGAGTTGATTGATTGCCGAAAGCTTTCCTTTTGTTCTGATACTTGCTTTTCTAAATCAATGATCTCCTTTTCCTTGCTTCGCATTAGAGCATTGTTGTTGAGTATGGATGTCTCGATATTTTTTAATGGAAGTTTCTTTGCCAACATCTTGCTTTCTTCCCTATCCAAATCCAATTTGGCTATAACTTTATCTTTGAAAAGTTTTTGGTTGATGGCAAATTCACTTTCTGCCAAGGCGGCATCTCGTTGATAAAGTTGATATTGGCTTTTTTGGTGGCGGTTCATCGTTTCCAATTCAGAAATATCCCGTTTTAGAAACTCAATTTTTTTATCGTAGTACTTTTTTCCAAGCAAGGAGTTAAGCTGCGCAAATTGTTGACGAAATGATTGGTAAGATGTTTGCACATCGCCTAAATGCTCGAGCGATGCAAGCCGAAGCGTATCAAAACCAGTAAAATCGTTTTTCTCGAATAATTGACGGATCATATTCAATTCTGTTTCTAATTGAAGCACTTCCTCGTGGTGCGCGGCACTTTCTAAGAAGCCCAATAGCTGGTCTGATGAAACTAGTTGATGGTTGGCGATCAATAACTTTTCTAATCTTCCATCCGTTCGCGCAACCACGGGCTTGGGTTCTATTTGTGTGGTGAGCTTAAAATCTGCACGCACCAAAGTGGGGTAGCGAATGAGCCATGTCAAAGAAATCGCAACGAGCAAAATAGTTGAGATCACAACAGAACCCCAACGGGTAAGCCCGCTCGGCACTTGCTCGAGATAATCGCGCACGGCCTCGCTCCTACTATCAATGTCTTCGTCTTCCATTAGTTACCTAGTTCCAATTGGTTTTTGATAAGCGAATAATAATACCCTTGCTTGGTGGTCAGTTCGCTGTGCGTTCCGGTTTCAACAATCTCGCCTTTGTCAAGCACAATAATCTGATCGGCATTTTTCACAGTGCTTAGGCGATGGGCAACGACTACTACCGTTCTGCTCTTAAAAAAACCTTCCAGGTTTTGCATGATGATTGACTCATTATTGGCATCCAAAGAGCTTGTTGCCTCATCAAAAAACAAAAAAGCAGGGTTTTTATACACCGCCCGAGCAATAATAATGCGTTGCTTTTGGCCACCGCTTATACCCATGCCACTCGCACCAATGCGCGTATTGTAGGCCATTGGCAGCTCCTCAATAAAACCACCAATGTTTGCCACACGAACAGCCTCATGCAATTTCTTTCTGTCTACTGCACCATTTTCATCCGATTCGCTGATGTTCCTCGCAATAGAATCGGAAAACAGAAACCCATCTTGCATAACTACCCCGCAGTGGCTACGCCAAAAATTGTAACCAATGTTTTTAAGGTTGTTACCGCCAAGGTAAATTTGGCCCTCCACCGGTTCGTAATACTTCAACAGCAACTTCAGCAATGTGGTTTTACCGCTCCCGCTCGCACCCACAATTGCCGTTACTTTACCCTCCGGAATGGCAAGGTTGATATTTTTCAATACCAATGCAGCGGCCGAGCTCCCATACCTGAAACTCACATTTTGTAAAATGATAGATTTTTGAGCCGGCAGTTCGTGAACCAATTGGTCCTCTATTGATTCCTCGTTGGGTTTATTATGGATTTCAGCAAGGCGTTCAATACTCAACCTGGCATCCTGATAGCTTCTTATAAATGTGATAAAGTTATTTACTGGCACATTCATTTGGCCAATGATGTATTGTACGGCCAACATACCACCAAACGTAATTTGACCGCTGATCACGCTCTGTGCCGCTACAAAACTTATTAAAATATTTTTTATCTCGTTAATAAACTGCCCTCCCTCGTTTTGCGATTGCGAAAGCACCAAACTTTTCATGTTCAGTTTAAACAACCGCGCCTGAATTGCCTCCCACTCCCAGCGCCTGCGCTTCTCCGAACCATTCAACTTTATCTCTTGCATACCGGTAATGAGTTGGATGGTACTGCTTTGGTTGCCGCTGGCTTGATCAAAATACTTATAATCAATCTCTGCTCTGCGTTTCATAAAAATCAGTACCCATAGCATGTACAGTCCAGAGCCAACAAGAAAAATGATGAAAAGAGTGAGGTTGAAATAAGAGAGAATAAAACCAAAAACCACGAAAGGGATAACAGAAAACAGTACATCCAGTGTAGTGGCCGAAAGAAAAGACTGGATGCGATTGTGGTCTTGGATTCGTTGCATCAAATCTCCCTGGCTCTTAGAGTCAAAGAATGAAATAGGTAGGTTCATTAACTTGATCAAAAAATCCGAAAGCATCCGTAGATTCATTCTACTAGTGATGTGCAGCAATATCCAACTACGTACTACACTAATCCCTGTCTGTGAAACAAACAACATTAGTTGCGCAGCGAGTATCAAATAAATAAAATTCAGGTTCTTGGTATTGATACCCACATCTACTATTTGCTGGGTAAGAAATGGCAAGGCCAACTGTACAAAGCTTCCAACTAACAAGCCTACGAAAAGTTGAAAAGCGAACTTGCGGAATGGACGAAAATAGCGTTGCAAAAATTTGAATGGCGACATACCACTTACTCTATAATCTTCCTGATCGTGAAAAGCCGGAGTGGTTTCAAGCAGAAGCAAAACACCCTCGGTCTCGATGGATACATTTTTTATCGGTATCCACCCTTTGCAAAACTCTTCAGGAGTGTAAGCTATCAATCCGTGCGCGGGATCTGCAATCTTGACTTGCTTTTGATTGGCTTCATAAACTACCACATAGTGCCGTTGCCGCCAGTGCGCTATACAGGGCAAAGGTATTTCCGTGGCCAAATCTTTATAGGTGGTGTTAAGAGCGAGAGTGCTAAACCCAATTTTCTCTGCGGCATCTGCAAGGCCACCTAGGGTAGAGCCATCTCGTGCAAGGCTTGCTAGTTGGCGAAGGTAGGCCATGTCAAAAGACCTACCGTGATGCTTGGCAATCATGCGTAGGCACGTAGGCCCGCAGTCCATTCTATCTAGTTGACGATAAAATGGAAAAGATGTTTTCAAGGAGAAATGTGGGGTTAATTTGCGTTAACTAGTTTCTTCAAGAAATCTACAGTTCCAAATTCTTTCTGCCCGTGCAGAGGCCACGAAGTATATATTTTATCGACACCCAATTTCTTGATTTGAATTAAATCATAAATTGATTTACCTCTCGCACCTGCGGGGTAAATTGTTTCTTTTTGGTCAAAGAAAAGTAAGTCTCCCGTCCATAAAATTTTTGATTTGGGAAAATAAAAGGCGAGATGCTCTGAGGTGTGCGAAGTAGTTGCGCCAATCTCATAGCTGATTACTTCATTAAACTTATCTTTGACCAGTTTGTCACCTGCAAGTGGCACAAACTCCATTCTCAATTTGGGAGGTTCATCTCCCATCATTTCAGCAGAGCCAATGGAATGTGTGGTTGCCAGCAACTTCTCAAAATATTCTTTATTGCCTTGTGTGGTAATGAGCGTAACAGATTGATTGGCATAAGCACGAATGCCACCGGCATGATCTGGGTGGTGATGTGTAACAAATAAATAGCGAAGTGGTTTAGTGGGGTAGCGTTTTTTCAATTCCTCCATCAGTTGAAGGTTGAGGTCTATGCCTTGAGGTATTTCAAACAAAGCAATGTAATCTGCAAACTTGGCAATCAATACTTTGTTATTCTGCGAAGCGATCCTAACTAAATCAAGCGTGGGCGAGATCGTGCTAAATTCAAATTTTTCTTTAGTTGATACAGGTTCGGTTAATTTCCTTCTGAAATAGTTTGGCACCCATTTTATCTTTAGGTTGCTGGTATCTGGTTTCAAGCCAAAGCGTGGCTCACTGTAGGTTAGTTCGCGCTCTAGCTTCCCAAATTCATAATCCATCCGTTTAGATGGAATCTTTATTCCACCCTTTTCCATAAAATCTTTGTAAATCGTTTCAAAGGAAACATCTCCATAGATAGGACTATAAACAAGCGTCTCTACTTTCTCAAGCAAGTAGGTTTGTTGATTGATACAAAGTGTTGCATTTTGGTTGGCAGCATAACTGAATGAAATTAAATGATAAAGTGACTGCTCACCCAGATACCTCAGCGACTTTCTGTCTTCGTAAGCCAACCGTAGCATTTCCGTTGGTAGTACTTTGGCAATTTCAAAAGTGAAGTCATCCGACTGCTCTTTAGAAAAAGCCTCGTCATAATAACCGTAGTTATAAAGTGAATCGGATCTAGAAACTGCTACTCGCTGATAGCTATTTCCCCTGCTCTGCATCTCGCTATAAAGGTAGATTACCTTCTCATTGGGGAAAAAGCCATACGTCTCTTGCAGAGACAGGTCTTTTATTTTCTCTGGTGTTTCGTAGTGGCCTAATTTATAGATAGTGCCCTTGGCAGAAATAAGAATAGTTCGTTCACCTGCACCCATTGCAGCTTGTGATTTTGCTAATACAGACAAGGCCCTATGATAATTAGCTGTTTGACCAAACAAAAATGAGCTAAAAAGTATCAAGAGCATGATGATAAAAGGTCGCTTCATGATTTTAATTATCTATTTTCTTGTTCTACTTCTTGAAACCCCTCAATAAAAGCTTCCACCATCGATTTGTTCATTTGATAAGGATAGTTCTCATAAATGGCATTATCCTCATTGATGCCATTACCCTTTTTTAGATTATCTTTGGCACTCAATAATAGTTCAACTGCCTGCTTGTTTTGTTTCTGCTCTCTTAAGCACAGAGCTTTATAAAATTGTATATCTGGAAACTGTGGATATAATTTCAGTCCACCATCAAGGCTCTTTATGGCTTCGATGTAATTCTCCTTTTCAAATTGCACAATACCTAGATAAAGCCAATGCAAATGATGTGCTTCATTTCGGGTTTTTGTTTCTTCCTTTATGACTTTGTCTATTAAATATTCTGCCGAATCAAATTGATTGAGCTGTAAATAGCATAGACCTTTGTAAAATTCATACGAGTGATCCATCACGTAAGAATTACCGTTTTGCTTTTACGCGAGATTGAAGTCTTTGATTGCCGCTCGATATGATTTTTGAAAAATACATTTGATGAAGGCTCTGTATTCCAGCCAATGTTTTGTTTTGTCATACTTCACCGCGCTATCTAAGAATGGCATTGCTATCTCATACTTCTTTTGTTTGAAAAGCGGCATGGCCTTTTGTTGCCATAGCTGCGAAGCCTTTGGCACAATGTTGAGTGCGCTATCAATATAAAGTTGCCGTTTCATTGAGAACAACGGAAACTCACCCACCTTGTTATGGTATTTGTATAGCCTGTTAGAGTCTTGGGTGCTTATCTTCATTTTTATCAGCTTTTTATCGGCTTGCCTTTGTGCACAACCAAAATTCGTGGCTATATAAAAGTCAGAATAAAATCTTCAAGGCTGTTGTCACTTGATTGGATTAGCCTTTTTGAATAGATCGTATTGAAATGTATAAGGCTGATTAGAAAAATCAAATGATATAATTTGTTCCCTATACCTTCCAAAAATATAATTATAGCTTTCTTGAAATTGCTTATGAAAAGACATTCCTTCTTCTGTCAATATCTTGGGATTGTTCATATTTATTAAATCCATTCAAAACTTATTCATATAAAAACCAAGCCTACCAATTGCTTCTCCTTTGTATTTCTCATTCCAAGTACTATCTAACAACTTTTCTAAAGAATACAAAATACATGTGTAAGTGAATAAACCATGAAAAGCACCATATACTTCTCTTGGGTCTTTTTTATCGTCAATGAATTCACTTAGTGCCTTATCCTTCTTTACTCTTAGATATCGCTCATAATCAAGGGTAAGTGCGTTGAAGATAATATGACCACATTGATGAGAAATGTCATCAATAAAAAAGACTGGTGTTTGATTCTTGTCTTCTGTATTGAAATAAGCAGTGCCATGATGAGAAATACCAGCAAATGAATTGTGGTTGGGGCTGTTGAAAACGACAAATTCTCGCGTAACTATTTCGATCAATTTCCAAAAAGCAGGAATGAAATCTTGAATGAATCTACAAGCTTCATTAAGTGCAGTAATATTACTCGCTAAAGTTTGAGTTGTCGGTTCGTTAAAAGAAATATTTTCAACCCACGCGAGCTGATCAGTTGGATGTAAACACAATCGAATAGAACTATCGTTTAAAAATCTATTATTAACTAACACTTCAATAATTTCATCGAAATGCCAATCACGCTCCTCAAAAGGTTTCGTTTTTAAATAACCTAGATTGGGGATATTTGTAAGGCCAAATAAATCACTTTTTAGTTTTAACGTACTTTGCCGATTTGAAGAACTAATGTATCCAAATAGTGACTGCTGTAAAGTAATCTTTTTTTCCTTTTCTACCGGAGATAGAAAGTAGCATAATAAAGATGGTTCAAGAAAAATACGATCATTATCGAATTCAAGTAAATCAAACAATTTTTGATCCTCTGCATATAATGCCGCTTTCATGGAATCACACAACGCTGCTTGATTTAGGTGAATATTCTGAATAGAACAATCGTATTCTAGAAGTTTCATAGCTGACTAATTTGATCTCTTAAATATTCCCCCAATTTGTTTTTCTTAACTCCCAAGACATTTTCTATTAATTTATATGTTTGATCCATATCATTTACCAACAAAATTTTATGTAATCCATTTTGATCACCTAATTTTTTGAAAATACCCTTGCACAACAAGGCTCCTATAACATACGACATATTTGTCATAGGAAGAGAATCTATAGATTTTAAATTTTCAAGATCGTGAAAGTTATAAGAATCATTAAATTCCCTAGCTCTTCTTATCTGCTTGATGTGCCAGTCCAAAGTTTGCTCCATGCTGCCTCCCCAATAAGTAGCAAGAGCCTCGCTCCAGAATTGATTGTAACAGTTGGTCTTTTTATAATTCTGGAAATAGTATATGTGCACAACTTCATGGAAATAGTCAAGCCTTCCATTTGAAACATAAATAATATTGTTATCAAAATCAGTTTGCGCTGCTCCCCCCTGTACCGCATCCAGATCAAAATGCATTCCTCGTATTTTTTGCATCTCTGCAAAATCAGCGGTTGATATGTAGCTGATAGTAATCGGCCTTAAACCAAATATCTTTGAAATTTTTGTGTCAAATTCGATTAGGCTACTAGCTTGTTTTTCATCAAATAATACTCTCGGTGATAGATTAAAAATCACATTTCCGATAGTTACTTGCCTCCACTTATTTTTTTTAAGACTAAAAAGAAGTGTATTGCTGATTTTAAACGTTCCCTTTAGATCAACGACAATTATTTCAACTATCCCAGCAATTGAAATGAAACTAGGCGAGGCTTTCGAAAATGAAATTATAGCACTATAAGTAGTAGCATCCACTCTATTTATTTGAAGAAGGTATGGTTTAAAAGAACAAGTACTAGAGTACTTCTCACTTGCGCAAAAATAACTGAGATAAATATCTGGGACAGCTAGCCTTACAAGATCATTTGAATTCCAAAGTTTATACCGATCATGACTTTCATTGTTTGCAAAATAGGAAGTCAGTAGACTGCAAACCTCTTTAATTCTATGATCCCTTTGGTTAGTCGTCAATTCCGGATTAATCCCCAGCGCTGAAACTTGAGCTAGAATTTCGAATTTGAGTGAAAAGAATACGATGCTTGTTAAAAAAAATTTTGAAGTTAACCACATACTGTAACCTAGTTTTTCAACACCATGTAAATTTATATGGTAATTAAGTTTGAGACAATTAAAATGGAGGTTAACTTCTAACCTCCATTTATTTGTAGCTTAATTTTTCGGTCTATCCCAAGGATGAATTACTGGTCCTGGTTTAGGGCAGCAATGACAACTTGTATCATCACCGCCTTTAATAGCTTCTAACTTTGCTACCACATTTTTTTGAGCCTTCAACTCATCCAATGTTAACCTTTTCATATTTTTTTTCACCAAAGGGACTAAATCCAGCAACTTACTGAGTTTTTCTTTGGCTAGTGTAAAAATGCCACCACCAAATGTATTACTTTACCAGTAGTATTATTAATTCTATCAATAAATTGATAAATTAGCCTTACTAAAAGACCAAAAGCAGTTGTATGTATATAGGTACTCAATTGAGGAAAATCCGTGACAAACGCAAAATATCGCAGCAATAAGTGGCTGATCAACTTGGGGTTGCTCAAGCCACTTATTGGAACTGGGAGAATGACGAGAGCCATTTCAAGTTAGACCACTTACCCAAACTTGCAGAAATACTACAAGTAGATCCTGCTGATCTGTTACCAGAAGGAGCCGTGGTGAGAATTTTTAATAACACAGACAACAAAGGTAACTCAGTAAACGGGAATGAATATGTAAAAATCGATGGTCATATTTTGAATGAAAAACTAGTAAAGAGCTTGGAAGAAACCATTACCCTGCTGAAAGAACAAAACCAAGCTTTGAAAGAGGAGAACGTCATGTTAAAAAGCAAAGTTAGGAAGTAAGAAGTAAAATGTGCCTCGTTGCAAGCCACAGATTTGAATGATGCGCCTTTCCAGTAATAGTAGGCAAACTCAGTATCCCATTAGGCACGGTTAACTTTTTTATACCAAGGTTTTAAGATACTTTTACAAAGTAAACATAGGTTTTAGGAGACAAATAAAAATGGCATGAAATCTCCATGAGCGACTAGCACACCCGAACGAAGATGAATTTTGCTAATTTTAGTTGGCCATTTAGGCCACCTAAAATTATATGGAAAGCACAGAAATAAGTTTTGAGC
>VYLB01000418.1_pt1 | contig 13089 bp, 14 predicted proteins | sample 5114431 | NCBI WGS metagenome assembly VYLB01 (sample SAMN12291786, study PRJNA351875) | freshwater metagenome | isolation source: freshwater lake | place: USA: Michigan, Gull Lake | collected 2013-08-08
CGTTCGTGGAGAGCTTTATTGTAAACTAATCTTACACAGCCCAAGGTGCGCCGCAATAGCGACTCTTGTTCGGGTGTGGGGTAAAATCGGTAAGAATAGGCTTTTTCCATGTCTTACATTCTGGCATATATTTTGTAAATGCGCTAGTATTTAACTGTAAAGCCGTCGTAGAACGACGGGGTTTCAGACCCAAAATTTTCCATGAGATGCTATGGCAAGCTATAGACTCAGACAAACAGGGATATGGGGAATATCACCCTCACCCTGAAAGCCTAAACTCGGACTGAATAAATGATTGAATACATGGATAATTTTAACCCCAAATTAACGGCTCTGGCTCTTGTCTTGAATGTTGAGGAAAATCTCGAAGATATTTTTCGGAAAATAGCTAGTATGAGCGCTCATCAATTGCGAGCGCGGCACTGTTCAATTATGTTAAGCTCTCCACAGGAATTAAAAGGGGAAATTACCGATTATCTAGAAGTTTTTGCCCATTATGATGATCTATCACCTTTGGCTGATCAAGAAATAATTAAACTCGATCAAGTTATTGCCGACAGTGTAGCGGCCACAGGGAAACCTTTACTAATTAAGGATATCACTCGATCGCCATTTTCCACTGCAGCCCCTTATCCCAAAAGATCAAATAATAATAGTTTTATCTCCGTACCGATTATCCTAAACGAGCAGGTAATCGGAGTAATTAATCTCAGTTTTCCCCTAGACAAAAAACATTTTGAACCATTAGATTTAGAAATCTTGCAGTTATTCGCTCAACAGGCTGCCCAATCCCTGCAAATTTTTCATTTGCAAGGGATGTTAAAATCTCGTTTTGTGGCTATGGCAGTGACTAGAGAAATAGCAGAAATTCAGTCCGAACATTTGATCGCTGTCCCTCCTTATCCCCCGAAATTAGCCAAAATTGTCGCTAAGGCTTTTTTTAAAGAATTAACTCAGGCCGGTTTTGGAACCCATCAAGTTATTGAGATTGCTAATGAGGTTTTGAATTTACTACAAAAGACCCTTAATAAACATAGAAATCGTCTGGAAGGAAAAGATTGAGCGCTAGTCAAGGGTTAAAACCTATTAACCTGCCACCCCTGTGCAGTCCTAAGAAGTAATTGAGATAGTTAACAGCTTAATTTACTGATTACCGCTGCCGTCCTGCCGTCCTAATTCATAGACACCACAGGCAACACAGGCGAGAATACCGACACTAATCGGCCAACTTTTTCCTAAACTAATCTCGATTAACCAATCGGAAAAACCGCCGACAATGAGAAAGGGAATAATACTAAAGATAGAGGCATAAAAAGCATTTTGGGATTCTCTGGCGACGCGAGTTTTTTCAAACTCCTCTAGGGAAGTATAGAGGAAACGCTCGGCAAAATTAAACCAGCCATAGAAAATTTCTATAAACCAATTTCGCACCCCAGCTAACCCCAGATACAATGCTAAAGACCAGAGACAGCTACCGGCAATAAAGGCCGGGGAAATATTGATAGTGAAGGGCAGAAAGTCGATTACCATAAATGAGAGCCACAGAAGTGGTAAATTTGAGTGAGCGGCTTGATCGATCTTAACAAGTCTTGACCCTTGCACCAAAAAGTTGACATCCTCACCGCCGGGGCCGGACGGTGATTTCCAAACTTAACGATTTGGGTTTCTGTTTGGGGTCCCTTACCGGGTTTCGCGGCTGCCTTGACAGATTTACCCCCCTCTGGTCAACAGGTCGCCACCAAGACTGGGAAAATGGGGAAATGGCGAAATTCAACTAAAACCCCTTCGCTGTGATTTCTCTGTGTTCTGACATGGAGAGCTTTATTGTTAACTAATCTTACACCGCCCAAGGTGCGCCGCAATAGCGACTCTTGTTCTGCTGTCGGGTAAAATCGGTAGCGATCGGCTTTCCCCATACCTGACGTTCTGGCATATATCCTGTAAATGCGCTAGTATTTAACAGTAAATCCAACCTAGAACGGCGGGGTTTCAGACCCAATTTTTTTGATGAAAAGTTTTTTTAAGAAACCTTATCGGTTAGGAATTTTGATGCTTGTATCGACAAGTTTAATGGCCTGTAGCGCCTTAAACTATAGCTCTTTTACGGAACTCGTGCCATCTTTCTCTCCCTCTCCCTCTCCTTTAGATGCGGCAACTTTACTTGTTTTAGAGAATAAAATCTATCAACAGGTCAATCGCTATCGTCAATCTCGTAATTTATCTCCCCTACTGTTAAATCGAGCAATTTCGCAACAGGCAAGATTACATAGCCAACGTATGGCCGCGGGTTTAGTTCCTTTTAGTCATCAAGATTTTGACAAAAGAGCGCAAACTATTGGTGTTTCGGTTCCCTATCAAGCGGTGGGGGAAAATGTGGCAGTTAATCAAGGTTATGATGACCCGGTAATGATTGCTGTGGATGGCTGGATTAAAAGTCAAGGTCATCGGGAAAATATGGAGGGAGATTTTGATAGTACCGGGATTGGAGTAGCGACGGATAATCAAGGGAAGTTATACTTTACTCAAATATTTCTAAAACGTCAATCCGCTCCCGTTTCTACTAATCCTCTTAGCTACGATCCTATCCAGAATCAATCTTTTTTAATCACCCTCGAAGAAAACACTAATTATCAAGTTAATCGCTACCGAATTTCTCAAAATTTACCGCCCCTACGTCTCGATGCTCGTATTAGTCATGAAGCTCGCTTATTTAGTCAAAAAATGGCCCATAAACAGGCTCCTTTTAGTCATGATGGTTTTGAGGGAAGAGTCAAGGCAGTACAAAGGAAGATTCCTTTAGAAAAAATGGGCGAAAATTTGGCTTTTATGAAGGGATATCCTGACCCCGTTAGCGTTGCCGTCAAGGGTTGGATTAATAGCCCCGGCCATCAAAAAAATATGGTTGGTGATTATAATCTCACCGGTATCGGTATCGCTAAAAATAATGTTGGCGAATATTATTTTACACAACTTTTTGTTAAAAAGCGTTGACAAAATCCCCCCAATGATATTTTAATTTAATTACCAGTTTTTAACATCAGTTATCAGTGATCAGTTATCAGTTATCAGATTTGAGTTATCAGATTTGAGTTTTCAGTGGACAGTCTTAAGTAAGGAGTATTAAATGGCATTAACAGTGCTGTCTTTTTACTGATTACTGATTACTGATTACTGTTTACTGTTTACTGTTTACTGTTTACTGATTACTGATTACTGTTTACTGATCACTGAAAAAAGCTCTCCTAACCCCTAACTATATGAACTTAGACAATTTTCAAGTGTGCGATCGAGATTTAAGCGATGACCTATTATCCCGTTATTTAGGGGTTAATTCGATCGCTGTAGATACAGAAACTATGGGATTAATTCCAGGGCGCGATCGACTGTGTTTAATTCAACTCTGTGATCCCAGTGGTTTTGTCACCGCTATTCGCGTTTTTAGGGGGCAAACAGAGGCTCCTAATCTGAAAAAGGTCATGGAGGATGAGCAGATAGAAAAAGTCTTTCATTTCGCCCGTTTTGATGTGGCTCAATTGTCCCAAACTTTTGCCATTGCCACTCAACCGATTTTCTGCACCAAAATCGCCAGTAAACTGGCTCGGACTTATACCAGCAGTCACGGTTTAAAAAGCCTCGTGCAGGAATTGGAAGGCATAGAATTAGACAAAACCGCTCAGAGTTCTGATTGGGGAAATGCCGCTAATCTTACCCGACAACAACTGAGTTATGCTGCTAACGATGTGCGCTATTTATTGTCAGTGCGAGATAAATTAATTGTGATGCTGCAAAGAGAAGAAAGATGGGAATTAGCCCAAAAATGCTTTAGTTGTATCCCCATCTTCACCGCTTTAGATTTACAGCAATACAAAGATATATTTGAGCATTAGTCGGCAAAAGTTACAGCCTATATTTTGCCAATAATACCAAATCGGTTTTTAATAGTATGATTGACTCCCAATCGAACCTTAAAAACCCAGTTATGGATTGTTTCTCCCCACTCCCCACTTCCCCACTTCCCCATTTCCCCCCGCAACGCGCACGAAGTGGTCTCCCCACTCCCCTCACTGGTTACCGACAACTGAAAATGCTCCCTAGGGCTAAAAGCTGCCAAGATCACAAAAAAGACCGCTATGATCGAAAATAGAAATCATCGTCATTGGTAGAGAATAGGTAAAAAATCTATGACATCTTATGCGGCCTCCTCTGCACGAGCCGAAATGAGCGAACTTCGGCGCCTAAAAACCCTACTACCGCCAGAATTACAAAGTTGGGTAACGGTAGAAGGTTCCACAGAGGTTAACCCCCCCCTGATCCGTTGTGAAGAAATTGGCAGAGATGAGGTAGAAATTCAGATAGATTTAGCCAAATGGGAAAATTTAGCCATTGATCAGCGTAATCTGCTCTTTTGGCATGAAGTCGCCAGGATTCAAAATGATAGTATTCCCCGGGAAGGCTGGGAAATGGCCGCCCTCGCTATTGGCTTAGGTGGTGCAGTGGGGGAATTATGGGTACAGGACGGGTTATTATTGCTTTTGGCTATGGGATTATGTGGGATTTCCGGTTATCGTCTCTGGCGCAAAAATAATGGCGATAAAATTCTCAAAGAAGCGATCGAAGCTGATGAAAAAGCGATCGCCATGGCCACCCGTTTCGGTTATTCTCTCCCCAACGCCTACAAGAGCCTAGGCAGTGCCTTTAAAACCCTAATTGAACAAACCCCTAACCGTCGTCTGCGTAAGCGTTATGAGACCCGTTTAGATGCCCTGAGAAAGGGTGCAGCCAAAGCGAAGGCCCAAACCCAAGGCCGTCCGCCCCTAGGTGAGATTCGTTAGCCGATAATCACAGGTAATCTCTGACATTACCCATTGGTATTTGCGGAAAAGTGTAGTAAACATTTAAGTAGGTCATCAGGCCTTGTTCATCTATCAAACCACCTCTTTGTGTCGATGACTTCCCAAATTCCTGAAACACGTTTTCTGATCATTCCGATGGAGTATCCGGTTTTGCGGATGCCGGATCGCTTGACTGTCTTGGAAGCAGTACAGTTCAAGGATCTGTTTCACCATCTCATCGCCCAAACACCCACTCCCGAAAAAGTCATTCTGGATCTGAATGCCACTCAATTTATGGATAGTAGTGGTGTCGGTGCTTTAGTCCATAATCTCAAAGCGGCCAGGGCAGAAAATATCGAGTTAGTGCTGGCTAACGTCCATCCCCCAGTGATGGGGGTTTTATCGATTACGGGACTAGATCAATTATTCACTTTCCAAACCTCCCCCCTAGCAGCCCAAGAAAAGAGCTTTACTGCCAATGAAAACCATCTACCGGAAACCCATCCCTCGATTCGCAGTTGGTTAAAGCGCGGTCTTGACATTGTTGGTGGGATCGTGGGTTTATTAATCACGGGGGTTATTTTTGTCCCCATTGCCATCGCTATTAAGTTAGACAGTCCCGGTCCAATTTTTTTCAGTCAAACCCGCTGCGGTTGGTTGGGAAAGGAATTTAAAATTCTTAAGTTTCGTTCCATGTGTGTGGATGCAGAAGCACTCAAGGATAAAATCCCCAATCAAGCGGAGGGAGCTTTTTTTAAAAATAAAAATGATCCCCGGATTACCCGGGTAGGAAAATTTTTACGTCGCACCAGTTTAGACGAATTGCCCCAGTTTTGGAATGTGATCACCGGTGAAATGAGTCTTGTTGGCACTCGTCCTCCCACCCCCGATGAGGTGGAACGCTACGATGTTCCCCAATGGCAACGTTTAGATGTAAAACCCGGTATGACGGGAGAATGGCAGGTGAATGGTCGCTCTCGGGTGAGTAATTTTGAAGAGGTAATTCAACTAGATTTGCGCTATCAAGAAAATTGGAGTTTAGGCTACGATCTACAACTGATTTTTAAAACAATTTTGATTCTCTTTCAAAAAAACAGTGGTGCCTTCTGAAGTCTTAAATTCCCCTTCTTTCCCCCTCCAATTCCATCTACAAGTCCAGACGGAATTGGCAGCTTTAATCCCAGTCCTACAATGGTTTGAATCTCACGGCCGCTCTTTTCTACCCGACTCGGTGCTTTGGCAGTGTAAGGTGGCTTTAGCAGAAGGATTTACTAATACTGTCCGTTACGCTCACCAACATTTACCACCGACTACACCGATCGATCTAGAATTAACTTTAAAGTCCCATTCTCTAGAAATAAGAATATGGGATCACGGTCAATCTTTTGATCTGCAAGCAAAACTTGATTCTCTACAACAACATCCCCTCGCACCTTTGGAAATGGAAAGCGATCGAGGATTAATTTTTATGCGTTCTCTTACTGATACTTTACAATATATCCGCACTGGCGAAGGGAGAAATTGTTTAATTCTCCAGAAAAGTTTTTAAGTCAATTTATCCCCTGCTAGAAACTCCGTCCATGGCACAGGTTTCCAGACGAGAAAAAAGAATTATGCCACCCCCCACACCCCACACAAGGGTGGGGAGATGTCCCCAGGGTGCTTTGAGAGAGAAAGTAATTTGATCGTAGTATAACCACTTGTTATTAACTCGCCAACCGACTTTTGTTCCAAAAGCGTTCCATTTTTGTTGATCATAATTGCCGCTTCCTCCCAAACTTTCATAGATTCTTTTCTGAACAGATATACCGAATTTTCCCTGACTATATTTTAACCAGAGTTGATTGATAGTGGCTAAATCTTCACAGGGAAAGTTATCTATGTCTTCTATCTTAAGATATTTTTCTTTAGTTTGATCGGCAACTTTTAAGAATAGATTAGCCGTTTCTTGATCTGCCTCTTGCCATTTTTCTTGCGCTAAGAAATCCCGTAGGTTAGTGTAATCAATTTCCTTGGCACTTTTGAGGTTAATTTCCTCCCTGGTGGCGGCTGGAAAAACTGGCAAAACCGTTTCTTGAATTGTATTCTGTGATCGGGGTTTTGGCGGAATCACGACGGCTAATTTTACTGCTAACTCTTGCAGGACTTCCCCATCTGATTGATAACGTTTTTTGGTGCCAAATTCAATTAATTTATCTAAAATTTTACCTAATTCAACACTAACAGGATTATTAATCAGGTACTGTCTCCATACCCATTCATGTTCACTCACATCGAATAATTCAAAGGGAGATATTCCCGTTAATAAATAGATACAAGTGACTCCCAAACTATATAAATCACTGCTATTAATCGCTTTGCCATTGCTTTGTTCCGGGGCGATATATCCCGCCGAACCGATCACTGTTCCTGTCAGGGAAAGATTAGCAATGGGCATGAATTTAGAGGCACCGAAATCAACTAAAATTATTTTATTATCGCTGCGTCTCCTAATTATATTAGCTGGTTTAATATCCCGATGAATGACTCTTTTAGCATGGATAAAATCAAGAATTGGCAAAATTTCTAATAAAAGATGTTTGATCTTTTCCTCATTGAAAACTCCCTCGCTTTGTAATTCTTGTTCTAGATTTTCTCCCTCAATATATTCTTGAACAAGATATTGTCGCCCATCATTGCTGGTAAAATAGGCATAGAGGGAGGGAATTTGTGGGTGTTGACCGAGATTATCTAAACTAATCGCTTCTTCTTTAAATAATTCCGCCGCTTTCTTGAGAGCATTACTGCCTTGAGCGCTAGGAAAAAATTGTTTAATCACACAATAAGGTTTAGAAGGTTTATCCTCATCAATTGCTTGAAAAGTTTTACCGAAACCTCCTTGACCAATTAATTTTATAGCACGATAACGATCTTTTAGTAATAATTGAAAGCAACATTTTTGACAGAATTTATCTGTAGGATCATTGTTATATAGACAATCGGGATTAAGACATAAACTCATGGCTTGTTTAAACAGGGATAGGTAAAATGTTTCAGTGAGCAGTAAACAGTAAACAGGTATAAAGATAAAGATAACTAACTAATTAACTTAAAACTTACATCTGATAACTTAAAACTTACATCTGATAACTGATAACTGATAACTGATAACTGATAACTGATAACTGATAACTGATAACTGATAACTGATAACTGATAACTGATAACTGATAACTGATAGATTTAATAAAAGCTGGGCTGCCTCTAACATATCATCGACAATATCGCGCAAATCTGTCTTATTATCGATATAAGCTTTTAACGCTTCCATAGGATCTAATTGATTACCCACCCCTAATTCCGGTAAACGGGGACGGGTTAATTGACTAATTAACTCAGCCCGAATACTATAACTATGGGCAGTTTTTAATGCTTCGTCAAGCTGATTGGTGTTGATTAGTTCTAATTGTTCACTGCGAATTTTATAAACTAAGCGGATAACTGCTTCCTGAATATCGTGTTTTTTGAGAGCTTTCAGCAATTCTTTTTGGGGGTTTTCAGCCTCGGAAACATCCACTTCGATGGAACGGAAAGGACGCACGGGTAAAGGACAAAATTCCCATTTAACCTCTCCTTTAGCCACTTCTATTAAAACATAGCCCTTATCTTCTTTTTCCTCGCTAAAATCCACTCGATCGATGCTCCCCGGATAGACAATGGGCGGATCATTGCTAGGATTAAGATTTTGGTGTTTGTGAACATGACCGAGGGCAACGTACTCGAATTCTGGACGATTTAGCAGCGATAAAGGTACGGTAAAACCTTTACCAACTGCTAAAAATCTTTCCGCTCCTAAACTAGCTCGATCGGCCATTAAATGGGCTAATAAAACTGTGGGTAAACTTGTATCTAATTGGCGAATTTCTCCTTCTAAAACTGGTTCCAAACGGTTAATTAACAATTCATTTACCCCACTCAAGGATAAACCCTCGGTTTCGGGACGGGTTAAGAGAGTGGCGCGGGTTAACCAAGGTAAAGTAATTACTTGGATATCGCCGTTGCGGGTGGTGATGCGATGGGTGGTCAGGCGATCGCCAACAATAAACCCCGGCACCGCTAGGGTACGATAGATGGAGAGACTGACACCGCCATTACCCTGAGAATGTTGATCGTGATTACCCACTAATAACACCGTCGGGATATCAGCATCGGCAAGACGACGGAATTGACTGGCAAAAGCTTCGTGAACAAAAGGAGGAGGAGTGGCATCGGGAAAGGCATCTCCCCCAAAAAGCACTAGATCCACAGGGGAGGCAATAGCCCGATCGATACAGAGGCTCAAACTGCCCATAAAATCCTCTAAACGCGTGTTTAATCCCGTTTTTGGGTTTAAACGCCCATGGGAAAAACCACTCCCCATGTGAATATCCGATAAGTGCAGTATTTTAATCATGGTAAAGAAAAAACAGGCGCAATTAAGTACACCTGTTCAGGATTATTTTCCTAATTTTTTATCGCCATCTTGACGACGGCGATCCCGCCATTCTGTAGTCGTCAGGTAGAGAATGCCACCACTAACGACAACGAGGAGAATTAAGGCGACTAGAAAGAGAGTGTTAAGAATCAGGGATGTTTCCATGGTATCTATAGATTACCTAGAAACCGTTACGACCCCAAACCACCATGGCGATCGACCAAGTGAAAAGGGCGAGAATGCTAACCCAACCAAGTGTCAAAATATCCATAATTGCCTTTGTTAAACGAAATACTTAGGAGTTGACACTCTCCGCCCTAAAAGTGCGGAGATTCTTGGGCTGAATCTTGCCGCTACTAGCAAAGCTAATTTTGGTCTTACAGTTTCATGTCTAGTCCGACTACACCTACAAGGTACTCAATTTAATGCTAACATAAAGTCGCCCTAAAGGGCGAGGTTTTCAACCCAAATTTTCGATAATACTTCATCAGTGACTCCGTTTTAGAGAGGCGATCGTGCAAATTACGCTCAAGGAAAGAATCGAATCCATACAGGTGGGGAGTATCTCGGCGCTGGCTTTCCTGGTTCCCTATCTGCTATTTTTAATTGTCGATCGACTATTTTTAGGGGAATCGATCACAGTAATTGGCACTTTTGTCAAGATATCAGGGGCGATAATTAGCGGATTTCTCTTTGGTGTCACCTATCGTTATGTCGTCCGTAACGATGATAATCCCCATCTCAAAGATGGTACAGTGGCAGCTTTTGCCCTAGTCCGCGGCCTAGTTCCCCTACAATTATCCACAGACTTGATCGCCGACAGTGGGCGCTTAAGTCTCTTTCTGGGAGAGAGCTTTATCTGTTTTTTATCCTCTCGTCTGCTGTTAGAGTTGACTAAGCTGCGCCAATAACCGACTCAGTTATCAGTTATCAGTCATCAGTTATCAGTCATCAGGTGCGAGTTTTCAGTGAATAGTATTAAGGGACAAGCTCGGAGCTGCTTTTTTACTGTTTACTGATCACTGTTTACTGATTACTGATCACTGAAACATCACCCCACACCCTATGGCTATTTGTATTCCCGTTAATTTACCCGATCGCTCCTATAATATTCTGATCGAGAAGGGCAGTTTAGCCAATCTCGGTGCAGAAATGAGCCAGTTAAGCTTAGGTAAAAAGGTTTTATTGGTTTCTAATCCCGAAATTTTTGAGTACTACGGGCAAATAGCGGTTAATTCCCTAGAAAAAGGGGGATTTACCGTTTCTACTCATCTGATCCCCGCCGGCGAAAATTATAAAACCCTCGATGCGATCGCCCAAGTTTATGATAGCGCCCTCGCTCACCGGTTGGAACGTTCCTCGACTATGGTTGCCCTCGGTGGTGGTGTGATCGGGGATATGACGGGATTTGCGGCAGCCACATGGTTACGGGGTGTTAATTTTGTCCAAGTTCCCACCACCCTCTTAGCGATGGTAGATGCTTCCATCGGGGGTAAAACTGGTGTCAATCATCCCCAGGGCAAAAATCTGATCGGGGCGTTTTATCAACCGAAATTAGTTCTGATCGATCCTGAAGTGCTTAAAAGCCTACCGGTGCGAGAATTTCGGGCAGGAATGGCAGAAGTGATTAAATATGGTGTAATTTGGGATGCCGAGTTATTTAAACAGTTAGAAGACTCGGACAATTTAGCTAGTTTTTCTCAGATCGATGGCCAGCTATTGCAAACAATTATTACAAAGTCTTGCCAAGCGAAAGCAGATGTGGTAAGTAAAGACGAAAAAGAAGCGGGTTTGCGGGCGATCTTAAACTATGGTCACACGATCGCCCACGGCATTGAAAGTTTAACGGGATATACTAGCGTTAACCACGGGGAAGCGGTGGCGATGGGGATGGTGGCAGCAGGAGCGATCGCTGTTAAACTGGGAATGTGGACGGAAGCGGAAAATCAACGACAAACGGCGTTAATTGCCAAAGCTGGCTTAGAAACACAAATTCCGCCCTTAAACCCCGACCAGATGATCGAGACGCTTACTGCCGATAAAAAGGTTAAAGATGGCAAGGTTAGGTTTATTTTACCAACGGCGATCGGCCAAGTCACCATTAGCGATCGAGTTACTCCCTCCATGGTGCGCGAGGTGTTACCCCCAACCAAATCCGGGCAATAGACGTTTTTTCAATTAAGGAATGCTCCCAATATGACGACTGACTCAATACAAGTTACTGCTGAAGAAATTGCCCAGTTTCGCGCTGAATTAGCGGATAATCCTCAAGCACTTGCGGATCTTGACGTGATTGAACGGTGTGATGGCGATTTGGAGTACGCTGCTATTCGATTAGTAAGGCGTTCAAATATCGATACAGTTAGAGCAGAGGGCGAAGGTTTTTGGCAGCAAGCTATCACCCAAGCACGTCAATTAATATGTCATGATCATATTAGACAAGATATTGCTCCTGATATATTAGGTGGATTGGTTGGGTTATTTATTACTTCTGGTAATCCAATTCTTGGAGTTGTGGCGACTCCTTTAGCCATTCATATTGTCAAGAAAAGATTAGACAATTTTTGTGATTAGTTTAGATACCTGCTGCGGTAAAAGCCGCCCAATAAAAAGGGTTATTGAAAAGTTTATAATTAGGTTCAAGCCCTTTTATTCTAATTTGTTCATCTTCAATCATATCCATCAATCGAGTAAATTCTTTTGTCGTTAATTTTTGTTGCATTAGCTTGACAATTTCTTGACAACTATTCAATTGATTGAGGTATTCTTGTACGGTTAAATCCTGCAACCAATATTGAGCTTGTTTTAAGGCAACTGGTACAGAAACTTGCTGATTTTTATCTAACAAAATCTCATAGAATTTCATCATCAAAAATGAGGTAGATAAATCGCTAACTGTCCATAAACTACTGACAACGCTTGGACTTCCCGCAAACAGGAAACCACTGGGCAAACCGATATATTCATCGTTGATAGAATTTAAATCAATTAAGCCAGTTTCGCAAGCAGAAAGCACAACCAGACGGGACTTTTTGAGGTTTAATTCAAAGATTTCGCCTAAAGTTAAGAGTTCTTTATTAGCTAATAATAAAGCAGATTCTAGGGGATTATCTTGGTTAAATCCTCCATGACAAGAGAAGTGGTAACAATGGCTTTCTGAGGCTTTAAGATGGGTGGTAACGGTGTCTTTTGTGGCGTTATCTTTGGCGATAATTTCACTTTGATTAAACAGAGTTGAGATAATATTAACTTCTAAATCGGTGAAAGTTAAGTCTTTTGTCGGGTTTTGGATAGCGAAAAGATTAGTTAATTCATTTAATTGACGTTGTTTAGTTATTTGTAAGAGTTGGCAACTTGGGGCATATTGTACGTCATATTTATCCTGTAGGATGGGCATTGCCCATCGATTATCATTAATAGGTAAGGCGTGTAAAGGTAAGATATGTAGAAACCAATAAGGAATAATAATTAAACGTTTACAAGTATTAGGAATCAGGGCAACAATATCATTAAGGTGCAGGGTGTCGGCAAAGGTTTGCAGGAGGTTAGAAAGTTGATTGCTCCATTCTTGCTTACCATTTTCGGAGTAATAAAACTGTAAATAATTAATGGTTGCGTCAAAAAATGCCCGTAAATCTGTTTCTGAAGATTCCCAATATTTAATATTTACCCCCCCTAACCCCCCCTTACTAAGGCTATCCATTAGTCAGATCTTTCTTAACAAAAAGAGAAGAAACTTAAAAAAAGGGGAAACGATTGATAGGTATAGTTTTGAAAGAAGGAATTAAGGTGGAGGTAAGCAAA
>VYLB01000184.1_pt1 | contig 13050 bp, 10 predicted proteins | sample 5114431 | NCBI WGS metagenome assembly VYLB01 (sample SAMN12291786, study PRJNA351875) | freshwater metagenome | isolation source: freshwater lake | place: USA: Michigan, Gull Lake | collected 2013-08-08
CAGAAACAGGAAAGACCAATAGCACACCGACTTCATATGGCAAAGGTAGCAATAAATGAACGAGGTGCGAATCGAAAAACCTTACTCGTTTGATCACTTTCCAATTCAATTTTGGGGTCAACTTCTCGGATGAAACTCTTGAATCACCTGCCTTAAATAATCGCGATCTAAGTGCGTATAAATTTCAGTGGTGGTTATTGACTCGTGCCCCAACATTTCTTGCACCGCTCGCAAATCAGCGCCTCCTTCAATAAGATGTGTGGCAAACGAATGCCTGAATGTATGCGGGCTAATTGACTTTTTAAGACCTGTTCTTGCCGCTAGGTCTTTGACAACAGTGAAGACTAAAACCCTGGAAATTTTTGAGCCCCTTCTATTCAAAAAAACATGACTCTCAAATCCTTTTTTCACCGGGATATGCACCCTCACCTCATCAATGTAAACTTTCAAATACTTCAGGGCCTCTTTGCCAATTGGAACCAACCGTTCTTTGTTCCCCTTTCCGATCACCCGCACAAATCCTACATCGGCCAATACGTTTGAAATTTTTAACTCCACCAATTCTGAAACACGCAAGCCTGAACTATACAGTACTTCAATCATCGTGCGATTGCGAGCACCTTCGGGAGTTGATAAATCAATGGCGGCCAGCAATTTTTCGATCTCCAGATATTCCAGGGTGTCAGGCAATTTTCGCCCTATTTTGGGCCCTTCTAACAACGAGGTGGGGTCCTTGGTAATCAGTTCTTCAAATAGAAGATACTTATAAAACGCTTTTACACCTGACAAAATTCGAGCTTGGCTGTAAGCACTCATTCCCAATTCGCTAACGAATTGAATAAATGACTGCAGGTGTTTTGATGAAATAGCCAGTGGTGAAAGCGTTGGATACTTGAGTTGAATAAACTGATCTAGCTTTTCCATGTCACGCACGTAGGCTTGAATAGAATTGTCTGACAAAGACCTCTCTAGCTTGAGATAATCTTTAAATTGCTTGATATAGGATTGCCAGTTCAATGGTATCGGATTCGGTCACACAAATGTGCGATTAATCAAGGCACAGGCCATCACGAAAATCAAAATAAATGACGAGGGTAGCAACACGTTTATCCTTTTTCCTATCTTGGCTGAATGAAAATTCAAATCATCAACGGCCCTAATCTCAATTTGTTGGGCAAACGTGAACCGGAGGTTTATGGAACCACCGACTTTGAGACGTTCTTTCAAAACCTAAAGGCCAGTTTTTCAGGGATTGAGATTCACTATTACCAGTCCAATGTCGAAGGCGAGCTCATCAATAAATTACACGAAGTGGGCTTTGAGTTTGATGGAATTATTCTCAACGCGGGTGCGTACACCCATACCTCCCTTGCCATTCATGATGCGATCGGTGCAATCAAGACACCCGTGGTCGAGGTCCATATCTCCAATGTGTATGCGCGTGAGGAGTTTCGGCATAAGAGTGTGATTACCTCTAAGTGTAAAGGGCTCATCACCGGTTTTGGGATGGAAGGATACGCCCTGGCGTTGCTTTACCTGATGAACAAAAAGGGATAACTGCTAACGGTTACCAGTTACAGGTTGCTGGTTACCTGTCACTAGAAACTAGAAACTAGAAACTAGAAACCAGCAACCGGAAACCAGCAACCGGAAACCGGAAACCAGCAGCTACGAAGACCGATAAGCCATATCATATACCGACTTTGAATGCGGCCCTAAAAATATTCTCGCGTAAATTCGGATAATCGCCAACCCGTCAATAATAAAACTGAGCGCGGTAAAAAACGCTAGCACGACTTGATCTTCATGAATGTGTGTAAAAATCAAATCTTCTCCGATAAACGTGGGCGAAATAGGAAAACCGGTTGCGCATAAGCACATCAATAAAAACAACAACGCAATTTTTGGATGCTTGTAGGAATAACCGTGAAATTGATCCAGATCGATACCGCCTTCTAACAATACTAGTCTACGCAAAGCCAAAAGACCAACAACACCAGCGACTGCTATCCCGCTGAGATACAAATGAATATCGTTAAACGTAAAGTTTTCATTGAACGAGATTGCTAATGCCACCCAAAAGTGATTCATGATAACCAGCATCCAGCTAAGGCGAGCGTGCTTCCGTTCGGTAAACGATTTCAACACGCACATCAAACCAATCACGGAAAAGAGAATTGTTAAATAGTGCTGCACTTGTTCTGATACAAGGTTTTTATTGTAAACAAGAAACAACCCAACCACGTAAGTCGGGATAAAAAAACCAATTGCTCGATTTAATGTTAGAAAATTTACCTTTTGTCCGGCCCACTTTATCGGATTCCAAAAGTAGCGGTACATGATGGAGTCCAAATTGAATTCTTTGACGCATAAAATATAAAGTGTGTTTTGCAATTTTTTGGGGAATGAATCCTCAATAGAACGAAGTCGTGGTGTGAAATTGTAAAACTGCTCGCGTATCAAATAGCTTACCACCGAGGGTGAAACTAATAATTGATAGGTCCTTAAAAATGCATTACCAGCAAAATGAAACAGCGCCAACATACCCCATCCTAAAGCCACTTCAATAAAGATCAAACCAATTTGCGCAATGGATGAGTAAGCTATTTGGCTTTTTACAGACGATTGAACGCGCGCAATGCCTGTGGCAATAATCGCTGTTGTTAACCCACACAAACCGATGAGAATGCGCACCGAAGGTTGGTACTCCCAAAATGGATAGGTGCGCAACAAGATGAACACGCCCAGGTGAACAGACAAAGAACCATAAAATATAGCGCTCGATGGTGTTGGCCCTTCCATCGCTCTTGGCAACCAGGAAGAGAATGGAATTTGTGCAGACTTTGCAGCCGCTGCAATTAAAAACATCAATGAAATAAAAACGCCAATCCAGGTATGAGATTGCAAGTGCTCGTGCACCATTTCGTAATTCTGATGCTTTGCAAACGTAATGTTTTCATGAAATAAATGATGCGTAGCCCACATGGCTAATATTAATCCTACATCTGCAATGCGATAGATGGAGAATACTTTTACCGCATTTTTCACTGGTAGATAACGGTCGCGATAGAAAGCGATTAACAAAAAGGAAGAAATTCCCAATATCTCCCAACCGATAAAAAGTGTTTCAAGGTTTCCTGATAAAACAACGATGTTGTACCCAAGATAAAAAAAGAGAATAGTGTTGAAGAAACGTTTATAGCCTACTTCCCGATGCAAGTAATAACGACTATAGACAGTAACCAAAAAAGTCAGAATGGATCCGACAAAAAGATAAACGGCTGTGATTGAATCAAAATAAAAATCGATAAAGAATTCATAATCGGGTGATGAATAGAGAACCAGGTCTTTAAAATCAGATGCCGGGTGCCCTTGAACAAGCCAATAAATCAAAAACGCCTGGAACGTGATCATGTGGATACCAATAATAACAAAAGACCAGCGCGACAATAACGTCTCATTTTTTTCCGGCAGCACCAGGCTGATCAAAAAGCCAAAGAGCGGCAAGAAAACAAAAAACTCAAAGAAGGCTATCATATAAAACTAAGATAAAGCGTAAACAGGAAGATTTTCTATGTGCGACTCGAGGATCGACTTGATGTCTGTTGCCGATTCGATGGCTTTGATTGTTGGAACATAGTCGATAAAAGTACCATCGCGGAAATAATGGAGCTTGTGTGTGTCTGGGTGGATTACCACCAGTATCACCCACTCGTTGATAAACCATTCATAGGTCTCTGCAGACTTTTGAATGGTTTGAAGAACCACCTCAGGATAATGCTCCACTACCACCATCAGACGAACTGGGTCGTGTACTTCGATCATCTGGCTGGGAAGCCCCGGCCGTAAATCTCCGTCAATTCCATTGGCTACGCCAAACAAGCCCATCACGTTGTGCGGGAGTTTTGTGCCTGCACCCAGTTTTTGATTGTCCACCCGCGAGAAAAAATACTCAAGATTTATTCCGCCACAAACAGGTGCTACCGCTTTAAGAATATTGAATAGATATTTTCCCTCGGGATCAACCTGGTAATCGAATGAATTCATGAATGCTCTGCGATCCAAAAATAAATGCTTGGTCAATTCCCTACGTCCCACCACGCAGAGGGCGTTGGTAGCGTGATTTAGTTCAGGTCTTGGCTCAAACAATGAAACAGATCGTATTCGGATTTGCTCGTGAATCGTGGATGGCGATAAATGGGAGTCAATTGAAATAAATCGCCTGGATCTTTCTTTGGCATTGTAGTCCAACGCTTTGGCAAAGGCAGCTTCCACTTTTTTATGTTGTTCAGTGTTCTGTTTATTCAACACATCTTCATCGTAAAAAGAAATCTCATCGCGGGTGGTATCGTGTAGCCCGCCAATGAACTGCGTTTGCTCAGGTATCACGATACCTCGTTCCTTCAATTGCTCACGCACTTTTTGATGGTTCGCCATAAAAGAAATAACGCGCGCATTTACCGAACCGGCCCGGCCGGAACACGCTCCGCAATCATAGGCTGCATAGTGTGGGTTATTGACACTGCTGGATCCATGACCAACTACATACACAATAGGTGCGAAGTCTTTCACCAACCCAATGCTTTTTAACAACCCTTCTACCCTATTGGTCATCTCTTCTACCTGATAGCCAATTTGAAGATCGTTTTCCCGATCATCAGGGTTCGTGTTCTCAATCGTCAACTGCGATTTCTTGCTCATGTGCTTGAAAGAATACGCAGTTGCAGGCCCCATCGAAGGCTTAAAGATGTTGATGAACAAACTAAACGCTGACCAGAAACCAAGGGTTTGCGAGATCAACCAGCCCCCGAAAAACGAATGCGAATGCTTGGCTAAATACAAATCCTTTTCGCGCTTCTCTTGTCCCACCCCTTTAATCAAAAACTTTGGCATCACCGGAGCCGGGCAAACTTTCGTGTAGAATTTTCCTCCCTCCGGTTGATAATAGAATTCAACACCAAAAAAGCCGGGCGTTCCAAACGTTTCGCAAGCCGGATCAAATCCCTCTAAATAGCGTCTGATCGAGCATTCGCGATCATCAATACAAAATAGGGCTTGAAAGCTCTTACTGGTGATTTCTCGTTTTTCATTTTTCTGCATCACCAGCCCAGCCAGTACCTGGTCTTGGTAACTCTTTTCAAAGGCCTCCTGCCAGATGAACAATACTTCGTGAAGCTCGGTCTCTGGCACATCTGAGAAAAGTTCTGTGGGCTTGACTAAAAGGCTATTGCCCAACGGTTTCCAATTTTCGCCAAAACTCATATCAAGCGCATCAATTTCTAACAGCAACTCAAATACAATCAGGTCATGCATCGATAGCTTGCGGGGATCTAGTATCGTATAGGGCTGATCTTCAATGGCTGATACCATCCCGGCCCATCCCTGGTGGGCAAACTGTTGGTCGTAGAGATAGCGCTCATACAACGATTCATCCCCCACCAGAATTTTCAATAAATCAGCAATCTCGCAACGGCTCTCAGTCAATAATTTTTTCGCTCTTGATTTTCTAAAAAAACTACTGAAACTATTGGCCTCCATCGCTCGGAGAGCAGATAGAAATGTATTGTCGCGAACGGGAAAATTCCAGATCGCAATACCTTGGTCTAAATAGCTGCACAGAATGCGGAAGAGAATAGGTTGCACTAACGAATCAAGATCGATGCGATAATGTTTTTTCCAATTTGCTCTCAGCAAACCAATCCGCGGGGGAGCACTGAGTTCATATTTATGATTCAATACTTTCTTCTTCCATTCCTCCAGGTTTTCTGCTCCCTTTTTCTCGACAATAATTCGTTCCAGAATAGCGGGATCAATAGAACCCTTTTCATACAACGATCGAAAATCGTTCATCGAAAAGGAGGAGCGGTAACCTAATATTTCGGAGGCACTACGGACGCCATCTTTGAATTTTTGATTCTGAAAAGCGTGGAGCGTATTGTGGTGAATAAAATCTTTTAAGGGTGCCTGTGCGGGCAAAAAATGCTTGAGTGAATGAATCACTTCATGCTCGTCAAAAGTAATAGAATGTTTTTTCATGAATGTAAGATCAAAAAATTTCAAATAGGTGAACAAACGCTGGTGGCCTCGGGAAGGTCAACCCAGTATGATCACGCTAAATGAGAAATGACTTTTTCGCCAGGTAAAGCGGAAGGTTGGTGGTGTTGCCAAAGGACGAAACCGAATATAGACCTAAACAACGATTTAACGAAGTGTTGGCAGTGCCTGATCTCGCGTACAGTTTAACAGAAGTAAACACCACCGGAAGTTCGTTGGCTGCATCTCGAACTTCTTTCTCTTCGCAGGGCTCTGCTGCGAGATAGCCAGGGTTGGATGAATGGTATTTTGTAATGACGGACGCGTTTTCAATGGCGGTTTCATCTTCGTAGAAGCCAACGGAAACCACCGTAAAGGTGAGCAACCACGCTGCAAGGATGACTGTAAAAAAATGAAGAGACGCCTTCTTACTCATATTTTGTCAAATTTATACAATTAACAACTGCAAAATCAACAGGCTGAAGAACAAAGTATGAAAGACGAAGACACCAAACCAGATAGTATTACTTTCAAACTGTCAACAACAATCGATTGCCTTCAGTTTCTTTTTCATCTCTTTGGACAATTGCGAAATTATTGTAGACCTTTGAACAAATCCTGTCGTTGGTGTACCTAAGAAACAATATCGTCTTGAGATTCTTCGCTATCCTTTTGTTTAGTTTCGAATTGCTGGCGCCCACTTTTTTCGAGGCTGCAGTGGACGAGCACAAAAGAGCGGACCACTCAACTTCGATTTGGTTGCAACCTACCCACTCGCTTACCTCCCTCCTTTTTGTAGAGGAAAGAAATGAAGAAGAAAGAGAGGGCAGGGATTTTTTCTTGACGCAGGTTTTTCACCTTGTTAGTTGGCCGGCCTCTCCATCCATTATCGAAAATCAACCGCTGCGAATTTTCAGCGTAAACAATCAGTTCAACACACACCCACCTCTCTTTCACCTTCATTGTGTCTTTCAGATTTGATTGAACGTAAACCGCGATTTTCATTTGAACTTCGCTCTGTTTATTTTAGTCATTCTATCCATCGTGCTTCAGGCATTGATCGATTTACAAAAAGAACATAAAAATGAAATCATTAGATATTCCTAAAGATGGCCTCGAAGGCCTCAAACAAAACTGGCGGGTAGATGCAGTCGCTGGTTTTTTAGTTTTCTTGTTGGCATTACCCCTGAGTTTAGGAATCGCCAAGGCAAGCGAGTTTCCTCCCGCAATGGGTGTGCTCACCGCGATGATCGGTGGCCTTGTTGTCAGCTTATTTGCCGGATCTCGGCTGACTATTAAAGGGCCTGCAGCCGGGCTTATTACTATATGCGCAGGTGCGGTTACAGAGCTAGGTGGTGGTACAGAAGGATGGCGACTCGCCTTGGGTGTTATTGTCGTAGCCTCCGTTTTACAAATAGCTTTTGGATATTTAAAATTTGGAGCGCTCAGCGATTTTTTTCCGCACTCAGTGGTACACGGAATGTTAGCTGCTATTGGCTTGATTATATTCTCAAAACAGATTCACGTTTTGCTGGGCATCGATCCTGCCACGCTCAAAGGACTCGATACCATACAACTATTCGAACAAATTCCAGACTCTCTGTATCATGAAGACCCGAGGGTAACTCTGGTGGGGCTTATTAGTCTTGTGATCATTTTTTTGGATGCCCTTCATAAAGGGGAAATACGTGAAGAAAATACCAGTTCCATTGGTTGTATTGTTAGTAGCAGTACCTATGACGGCCATCATGGACTTTCGGCATACCGAGCCAGCGTTTGACCTTGTTTCCATTGGAGACTTCTGGAGCAACATTGGATTTAATGCAGACTTCTCCGCCATTGGAACATTCGTCTTCTGGAAATATGTAATGATGTTCTTGTTGGTAGGAAGCCTTGAATCATTGCTAACTGTAAAAGCAATGGATGACCTCGATCCATGGAAGAGAATTTCAAATTCAAATAAAGACCTGATGGCCGTGGGTAGTGGAAATGTGCTAGCAGGTCTTTTTGGTGGCCTTCCGATGATATCAGAAGTGGCCAGAAGTTCAGCAAATATTAATTTTGGAGCCAGATCACAGTGGGGCAATTTTTTTCATGGCGTATTTCTGTTAGCCGCAATGTTGCTCTTTATTCCTGTTATTGAGATGATCCCTAATACGGCTCTTGCCGCCTTACTGATTGCGGTAGGTTATCGATTAGCCTCGCCCAACGAATTTTTTAAGACCTATAAAATCGGAGCTGAGCAACTCACTATTTTTATCATTACCATCATTGCGACATTAGCCACCGATCTTTTGATAGGTGTAGGTGTGGGTATCGTTGTGAAGTTCATATTCCATATTTTGAATGGCGCTCCGTTAAAAAGTCTATTCAAACCTCATTATGAGATATCGGAAAACGACTCAGTCTACTCGATCGCGGTGAAGGAAGCCGCTATCTTTTCGAACCTGATTGGCTTCAAAAAAATGTTTGCTCAAATAAAACCGGGTAAAAAAGTAATCATCAATTTTTCTGACGCCAAGATAGTAGACCATTCATTTATGGAATTTCTACATCACTTCGAAGAAGAATACCACCACAGTGGCGGCCAACTATCTGTGCTGGGTTTCGATTATTTTCAACATTTCTCAAATCACCCACTTGCGACACGCAAGCTTACACCCGGAAGCCAGACCCGGTATGAAGTAAAATTAAGTCCCAGACAAATGGAGTTGCGAAAATTTGCTGATGCCAATGACTTCGCTTATTTCCCACAGAAGGTTAAGACTACTCTTAAGTACAAAAACTTCCCTATTCAACAAGGCAATAAAATCCCTTACGAGGAAAATATTCTTTCCATGTACGGTGAATTTGGAAAAATCGAATCATCCGACATCACGGTACAAGAAGGAGCACGACAGTTTCAGAATGAATCACCCATCACGATTGTTCATGTTTCTGATATTGATTTTTCGGTGCCGGATTTTGCATTAGAACCGGAAGGGCTTTGGTCAAAATTATTTGAAGGGGTTTCTGGCAAAGACATTGACTTTGCGGTGTATCCTGATTTTTCAAAAAAATACTATCTGCGAGGAGAAAACGAACCTGAGATCGGTCGCTTTTTTACTGAACCACTCATTCGCTTTCTTGAAAATAGGGAAGAGATACATATTGAATGCCACAAAAACAGATTGATCTTCTTCAAAAAAAGAGATCTTCTGGAACCTGAAGAAATTCACTATGTAGTCAAGTTTGCAGAAGACTTCATGCAACTCGCTCAAGCAAATCTACCTAGCCTGGCTAAGTAAACTAACTCTTTCAGTGGACAATAATGAAGATTTCATATTACTCGTTTCTATTCTTGATTGTGATCTCCATTTCTGGTTTGTCGCAAGACAAACCAAAAGAAATTGAAGAATTGAAGTTAAAACTAAACGAAGACGGAAGCCACTACATCAAGGCAACGATCCTCAACCAAATCTGGTTTCGCTATAACCAAAGTAACGCGGGCACAACGGTGCTGGGTGATCCTACCGTGGAAACATTTGACATCGGACTGCGCAGAACGCGCTTGCAATTGTATGGACAAATTACCGATCGTGTGTTTTTCTACTTGCAATTCGGGCAGAACAATTTCAATTATCTGGCCGGGCAAAACTCTGCCAATAGTGGGAACCGAAAAAATCAGGTCTTCTTTCACGATGCATTGGGTGAGTACCGCGTTTTCAAAGGAACAGATAAACTGCACCTCGGGGGCGGGCTTACTATTACAAATGGCTTGTCTCGGTTTAGTCAGCCCAGCATCGGCACGATCATGAGTATGGATGTTCCTATCTTCGCGCAGGCAACGGTAGATCAAACCGATGAGTTTTCGCGAAAGTTGAGTGTGTATGCGCGGGGGCAAATTGGAAAGCTAGATTATAGGATTATCCTTAGCGATCCTTTTCCGATCACCTCCAATGGGCTCCCGCAAGCAGGCATCAATGCAACCAATGCCAACTTTGCCTGGGACAATCATAGCAAACAATACCAGGCAATATTCATTTGGAATTTCTTCGACAAAGAGTCACACGTAACACCTTACATGACGGGCACTTATCTGGGAAAAAAGAAAGTGCTGAATCTGGAAGCTGGTTTTATCACACAAGCCAATGCGACCTGGACAGGCTCAAATACAAATGCTGATCCAACGACAGATCCAAACCGAAAATACTACAACATGAATTTGTGGTCCGTGGCCATGTTCTTTGATGCCCCTTTTAATGCTGACAAGGGGACTGCCATTAATGCATATCTCGGATACTTCAACACCGACTACGGCACGCGTTACCTGAGGTACAATGGCATCATGAATCCGGCCAATGGAACGAATGTTGGTGGTGCGCCTACAGGAAGTTACGGAAATGCTTTTCCCATGTTTGGAACTGGCAGTGTGGTGTACGCACAGTTTGGCTATTTGCTAAAGAAAGATTCGTTGGGCGAGGGAAACGGAACCCTGATGCCATATGTCACCTATCAGGGCGCCAACTACGATCGGCTCGATAAACAAATGAATCTTTTTGACTTCGGAGTAAACTGGTTCATGAAAGGGCACACCAGTAAACTTACGCTTGACTATCAATTGCGTCCCACCTACAATCCCGTGGGCAACGACTTAATTCAAAACTCCGGCATGAATGGACAGTTGGTAGCACAATATCAATTCTTTTTTTAGACATCTTTTATTGGTTAGGTAAGAGGTCGGGTAAGTTACCCGACCTTTTTTTTACGTGAAGTCATATTGGTAAATAGGATCTAACGGTGTGTTTGGATCCATCTTCACCAAATCATGCAAAATACCATCCTTCAACCCATACACCCAACCATGCAAAGTGGGCCGGTTTTCGTCCTTCCAGGCGTGCTGCACAATAGATGTTTGCGCCAGATTCATTACCTGATCCATCACACTCAGTTCTGTCAATCGATCAGCTCGCTTGTTTATGTCTTCAATCGCTTCCAATTCTTTCCTATTGTAGTAATACGTATCCTTAATATTCCTAAGCCATTTGTTAATCAACCCGAAGTCGTTGTGTGTCATCGCTGCTTTTACACCACCGCAACCATAGTGTCCACAGACAATAATATGCTTGACTTTCAACTGCTGCACGGCATATTGCAATACACTCAGTAAATTCAAATCTGTATGGACGACTAAGTTGGCGATATTGCGATGTACAAATATTTCTCCAGGTGCCGTATTAGTGATTTCGTTAGCCGGAACACGACTATCAGAACAGCCGATCCACAAGAACTCGGGTGTTTGAATATTAGCCAGGCGAAGAAAAAAATCCTTATCTACCTGCACGTGCTCTCTTGCCCATGCTTTGTTTTCCAGTAATAGTTTTTCGTATGCTTTCATATTTATCAACTTAATTTCACATTTAACACATTTAGGCTGGATCTTGTCTAAAAAAAGTATGCATGGCATTATTCGACTTTTTATACTCCAAGTGTATATTTTTCGAAAAAGCTTCATTCTTATAATCCTCTAATATTGAGATGATATCCTGGTCAATAAATTCAGCCTTACTGCCATCGACTAACACGCTTGCCCCGGCAGGGATTCTTTCCAGCGCTCTTCGCAAAGAAGACTTATTCAAGAACGAGACGTCTTTCGATAACTTAATGATAAAGTTATTTCCATCATTCATGAAAAAGACAGCCGATCGAAAATTTGTTTTAACCACAAAAAACAACGCTACCAATAAGCCGATAAATACACCTACCAACAAATCAGAAAGAAGGATCGCAACAACCGTTACCACAAAGGGGGCAAACTGCGTGATCCCCCTGCCGTACATGTTCTTCAACACATTGAGCGAAGCAAGTTTATAGCCTACAACCAACAATATGGCAGCAAGGCTAGAGAGCGGAATTAGCTCGAGAAATCGCGGGAACAATAGAACAGCGGTTGCCAACAAAACACCGTGTATCACTGCCGACATTTTAGATCGGGCTCCGGCCGCGACATTGGCAGACGTTCGAACAACAACCGAGGTGATCGGAAGACCACCCAACAATCCAGAAAGTATATTTCCCACTCCCTGAGATTTTAGCTCGTGATTCAGTGGCGTAATTCGCTTGAATGGATCTAACCGATCGGCTGCCTCGATGCTCAACAACGTTTCCAAACTTGCTACCAGCGCAATGGTAATCGCAATGGTATATATTTTCGGATTGGTTAGGTGCGAGATGTCCGGAAAGGTAAACAACGAGGCAAAGCCAGCCGTTTGAGATACATCCGGGAAGGAAACTAAATGCGATGCCATTATTTGGTAGGCAGGTAAATACGTTGCAAACAAAGCATTCAAGATTATTCCCATCACGACTACCACAACAGGCCCGGGGAGAAGGCTTACTAGTTTGATTTGCCTAAATGCTGGACGCTCCCATAACACCAAAATAGCCAATGAAACAAAGGCTATAACAATGGCACCGGGCGTAATGAAATTAAACGCCTGTATGATGTCTGTAAATGTATTCTCACCATCTGGTTGAAAGAAACTTTCATCACCTTCAAAATCAGCATCATAGCCAACCGCGTGCGGAATCTGTTTTAATATCAAGATGAGGCCAATGGCCGCCAGCATTCCTCGGGTGACGGCAATGGGAACAAAGTGCCCAATAATTCCTGCCCGTAGAAAGCCAAATAAAACCTGAATCACTCCCGCAATAACCACGCTGCACAAAAACGCAGGAAATGAATTAAGGCCTTGAATGGAAATTAACACGATGGAAGCAAGTCCCGCGGCAGGACCACTCACACTGATTGGCGATTTGCTCAGAGCGCCTACTACTACTCCGCCAACAACTCCTGCGACTACTCCCGAAAACAAAGGGGCACCAGAAGCAAGTGCAATGCCCAGGCACAATGGCAACGCTACCAAAAACACGACTATCGATGCCGGTACGTCAGCCTTTAAACTATCTTTTAATTCATTAAAATTATTCTGCTTCACAACAAATGAGTCTATCAACAAAAAGAAACAACTTAAACAG
>VYLB01000432.1_pt1 | contig 13006 bp, 11 predicted proteins | sample 5114431 | NCBI WGS metagenome assembly VYLB01 (sample SAMN12291786, study PRJNA351875) | freshwater metagenome | isolation source: freshwater lake | place: USA: Michigan, Gull Lake | collected 2013-08-08
AATTTTGGCAATGTCCTTTTAAATTCGCGCTACAGTAAGCCTGAATGGCTCGTTTACCACAGCGCAGGTATTGGTATGTTGGCAAATGCGAGTGCGCATGCAAGCACGTCCGTTTCGCTTCGACCATTTAACAATGGATTTTTTGAAACAGGTACTGGTTTCAACAACTTATTAAGATTTAAATATGCCAATATCGCTTATTTGGGTTTGGGTGCTGCCGTTTTTTACCGGCACGGAGCTTACCAGTTTGAAAAAACTTCAGATAACTTGTTTTTTAGGGCCACCTTTTCGTTCTCATTTTAAAAATACCATGTATTAATTCCTATTTTTATCGATCATAACCAACTTGTGTTTTCGCCTTTGCTAACAAAACCCCACAAATTTCTCTATGCAACTCATCATCCAAAATCTCAACAAGACCTACTCCAACGGAGTGCAAGCGCTAAAAGATATCAATTTAACCATTAACCAAGGCATGTTCGGCTTGCTTGGCCCCAATGGCGCAGGCAAATCTTCGCTAATGCGAACCATCGCCACGCTACAAGAAGCCGATAGTGGCTCGATTCAACTAGGCGACATCAACGTACTCACTCAGAAGGAAGAGGTGCGGAAAACGTTAGGCTACTTGCCACAGGAGTTTGGGGTATATCCAAAAGTCGATGCTGTGACATTGCTAGATCACTTAGCGGTGCTAAAAGGCATTGTCGAGAAAGAAAAGCAGTAGTAGAAGCTTTGTTGCACAAGACTAACCTATGGGCTGCCAAAGACAAAAACCTGGGCGGTTATTCAGGCGGGATGAAACAACGATTTGGCATTGCGCAAGCGTTGCTAGCCAATCCTAAACTAATCATTGTCGATGAACCAACAGCTGGTCTGGATCCTGCCGAACGAAATCGTTTTTTGAATTTACTTTCTGAACTGGGTGAAAACACCATCGTCATTCTCTCGACACACATTGTAGAAGATGTAAAAGAACTATGCACCGATATGGCTATTATAAACAAAGGGCAAGTCTTGTACAAAGGCAGCCCGCTGGATGCTATTGCTGAGGTACAGGGTAAAGTGTGGAGCAAGCGAATTGCAAAAGCAGAACTGGAGGATTATCGAAAAAATTTCAATATGATATCCGAGAGATTGATTGCTGGGCGGCCCGAAATCACCGTATTGAGTGATACCCAGCCTGATTCATCATTTGAAAAAATGCAAGCCGACTTAGAAGATGTTTACTTCTCGCACGTATTTGGCTCGAACTCAATTGAAAAAATAGTGGCTTAACCGAATTACTGCTATGTTAAAAGAAATTTTTTTATTTGAATTAAGTTATCGCAAAAATAGGGCAGCGAATTACATCTACTTCGCGATCATTTTTTTGCTCTGCTACTTTGCCGTAGCAAGTCCGATTGTAAGCATAGGCGGAGCGCAGGGACAAATCAAACCCAACAGCCCTTACTCGATTGCTCAGATGACATTGATTATGTCATTCGCGCTCATGATGATTACATCAGCTGTAATGGGCGTTGCCATTGTGCGTGATTTCGATCACAACATGGAAGCTTTGCTGTTTAGCACCCCTATGAAAAAACTGCACTATCTATTGGGGCGCTTCGGTGGCTCATTTTTAGTGTTAATCCTCATCTACAGCGGTATCTGGCTTGGCCTGATGACAGGATTTGCCATCGGGAAATATATGCCCTGGGAAGTGGACTGGAAAACCAAAGAAATCCTTGCCTTTAATGCCTGGCACTACGTGCAGCCGTTCCTCTATTATACGGTAAGCAATTTGTTTATCATGGGCGCTCTGTTCTTCATGGCTGGGGCACTCGGAAGAAAGGCAATCGTGATCTATACCCAAGGGATTATACTTCTTATTTTATACAGCATCGCAGACTCGTTTTTAGCAAATGTCGAATGGAAAGAAACGGCAGCCTTGTTAGATCCTTTTGCCTCGCAAACATTTGAGTACGCCACACGCTATTGGACACCGGCTGAAAAGAATACGTTGCTTGTGCCCTTCGAAGGAATTATGTTGTATAACCGACTGATCTGGATGGCTGTAGGCATTGGTGCTCTGGTTGTAACTTATTATGGCTTTTCTTTCAACGTGGTTCGCAATTCGCTTATCAAACGAAAGCCATCGACTATTAAAGAGCAACCTACGAAAACCGATGTGGCGATTCCAATGGTTAACCAAGTGGTTAACCTTGCTACTTATGTAAAGCAATTCATCAAGCTGTCCGTTTTCTATTTTAAAACGGTTATTAAAGAAATACCATTTTTAGCTATTCTAATTACAGGTATGCTGCTGTTGGTCGTGAATGCTTTCAATATGAATCAACTGTACGGCACAAGTTCATACCCCACTACGTATTCGATTCTTGGACTTCTAGATGGTTTTACGTTATTCTTCATCATCATTGCAATTTTTTATTCGGGTGAATTAGTTTGGAAGGAGCGAGCTGTCAATTTCAATCTAATAATAGACGCAATGCCGATGCCCAGCTTTATTGGCTTGTTATCCAAATTCATGGGACTGGTGCTTATTTACCTGATAATGCTTTTCGTACTGATTGTTTGTGGGGTAACCATTCAAGCATCCTATGGATATTTTAAGTTCGAGCTGCCGATCTATTTTAGTTCGCTTTATACTAGCACACTCACTTTCTTAATTCTTTACACACTGCTTGCTATTTTCATTCAAGTGTTGGTCAACAATAAGTTTTTAGGTTTCGCTCTCTGCATTGTATTCTTCATTGTGCGCGGTGTGATGGGTGAATTGGGGCTTGAGCACAACCTCTGGCGATTTGCAAGCGGAAGCCTAGGCACCTTTTCGGATATGAATGTGTACGGACACTATGTACCCCCTTTCTCTTGGTTTAAACTGTATTGGTTTGCGTTGGCTATGTTCCTGTTTGCTATAGCCGTTATATTCTCAGTACGCGGATCAGAAGCGGTGATGAAGATGCGTTGGAAAACCGGAAAGCTTCGATTGAACCGCGCGTTTCTAATCTTCACTTTCTCTTCACTTGCTGTGTTTGCTTTTTCAGGTTTTTACATTTATTACAACACATCGATCGTAAATAAATTTGTAAAATCAGACGATCAAGAAGACCTGCAAGAAGAATATGAACAAAAGTTGAAAAAATATGATTTCTTCCCTCAGCCAAGAATCATTGACACCAAGTTAAAAGTGGACATCTATCCCTACGCGCGCGATTTTGTAGCAGAAGGATATTATTGGCTGAAAAACAAAACGAATCAACCCATTGCGGACATTCACATACAACATAGCATTGACAATCAATTAATCATCAACTATGTGAAGTTCAATCGGGAGGCGAAAGTGAAGGAAAATCTGGAACAATTCCGCTATTATGTGTATGAGCTGGGGAACCCACTAAATCCGGGCGATAGTATTCAAATGAATTTCAAAGTCACATTTGATACGAAAGGATTTGAACAAGGAGCCAGCAATACCAATGTGGTTTTCAACGGTACCTTCTTCAATAATACCGCCTTCTTTCCAACCCTGGGCTACAACAGCGACTTCGAATTGGGAGATGAAAGAGAAGGAACGCATGATGGAGCGCAACGACCCGCGAGGATTAGCGCAAAGTTTGTTTGGCGATGATGCCGATCATATTCGTTTTGAAATGCAGATCAGTACCGAAGGAGATCAGATCGCCATAGCGCCCGGCTATCTGCAAAAAGAATGGAAAGAAAATGGGCGGAACTATTTCTCCTACAAAATGGATGCCCCCATGTGTAACTTCTACTCGGTTGTTTCGGCTCGCTACGCCATCAAACGTGACAAGTGGAATGATATCAACTTAGAAATCTATTATCATCCGGGTCACGAATACAACGCGCTGGATTATTATTCCAAAAACTTTGCTCCTTACCAATACCGTCAAGTGCGTATCATGGAGTTCCCACGATATGCAACTTTCGCACAGTCATTTGCGAATACAATCCCCTTTTCAGAGGGCATCGGCTTCATTGCCAAAATTGACGACCCCGAAAAGGATATTGACTATGTCTATTACGTAACTGCTCATGAGGTAGCTCACCAATGGTGGGGACATCAGGTGATGGAGGCAGGAGTAAAAGGAAATGCGATGTTGTCGGAGAGCATGTCGCAGTATTCTGCGCTGATGGTGTTGAAGCAAAAATTCACGCCTGAAATTCTTGAGCGCTATTTGAAATATGAATTAGATCAGTACCTCAATGGTCGTGCATTTGAACGTAAGAAGGAACAGCCACTTGAATTTGTAGAGGGGCAAGGGTATATTCATTACCAAAAAGCATCACTCATTTTCTTTGCTTTGCAAGATTACATTGGAGAAGATAGCGTTAATGCTGCGTTTAGAAGATACAATGCCACCTGGAGGTTTAAAGATGCGCCCTACCCTACTTCCGCAGACTTGCTAAAAGAAATCAAAAAAGTAACTCCGGATAGTTTGCAAAGTGTCATTCACGATATGTTTGAAACCATCACACTCTTTGAGAACAAAACAATAGAAGCCACCTACGTGGAAAAAGCCAAAGATCAATTTGAAGTGACGTTAAAAGTGTCAGCCGAAAAAATGCGGGCCGATAGCACCGGGTTAGAGTCATCCATTGCCATTAATGATCGATCACTGTGAAGGACAAGCCACGAAAGGCGGGCATTGATCCTTTGCACAAATTGATTGACCGGCATTCGGATGACAACACGAAAGGCCTTGTAAAAAAGTAGCGAGAAGAGAGCTAAAAGTTAAAAGTGTAAAGTTTAAGGTTTCTAGCCTTTCAACTTTACACTTTCAACTTTAGACAAATTCCTAACGCTCACTAGGAAACAATTCCTTAACTTCGCCTTCATTTTTAAAAGCACGTTATGCATTCTTCTAAAATTGTAGGTGTGGGGCATCATGTTCCTGAGACAGTTATCACCAATCAGTTCCTCACGACCATCATGGACACCACTGATGAATGGATCGTTGAGCGAACTTCGCAACCATCACCCCAGACTACTTTTTTCCGGGATCGGGCGTCTTGCTTCAGCGCGAACTTGGGTTAGACGGAAGTATTGGGGCCATTGACATACGCAATGCCTGTTCAGGATTCATCTATGCTCTTTCTGTTGCCGATCAGTTCATTAAAACGGGAATGTATAAAACTATTCTGGTTGTTGGAGCAGAGATACAGTCTACAGCAATAGATCCAACTACTCGAGGCCGAAACACTGCCGTGATTTTTGCTGATGGCGCAGGAGCGGCTGTTTTGCAACGGTCTGACAATCCCGGAATACTTTCTACTCATTTGCATTCAGATGGCAATTTTGCAGAAGAGCTATACGTGAGAGACCCGGGAAGCAGCCGCCCCAGAATGGAAGCTTGGTTTTTAAGCATGCTGTTGTTCGTTTCCTGGAAGTAATCCAGGAGGCACTGGCAGCGAACAAAATGAGCAAAGAAGATATCACGTTGCTTATACCCCACCAAGCAAATCTTCGTATCAGTCAATTCATCCAACACAAATTGGAGTTTTCCGATGATCGGGTGTACAACAATATCATGAGGTATGGTAATACGACAGCTGCTTCTATTCCGATCGCATTGAGCGAGGCTTGGGGTGAGGGAAAGATCAAAGAAAATGAAGTACTTTGTTTGGCCGCCTTTGGAAGTGGTTTTACATGGGCCTCCGCATTGATTCGGTGGTAAACAGGTGGGCCTTTCGAAATTTGCTAAACAGATTTTGAGTGTTGAGCACAAATTTTTGAACGACATAAAATGAAAACCGATTCGTATAATCCAAGTCCGCTAGAAGTTGATATGGCCAATGCACTTTTTATCGTTCAAAAGGAGATAGAAAAGCATTTGCAAAACAACCAGATCGTGCACGTGGAGACCAACATCAAGCGCGATAATCCGATGGTAACGTTCAATTTGTTAGACAAGGACGGAGATCCACATGAGATCGTAGTACGGATTGTTCAACTACCCGACAAGTTCTAGTTTTCTAGGAAATAATGTGCCAACTGGAGGAGGCCGAAGAAACTGGCTTGCACAATGTACAATGGCAACGCCAGGCGATTTTTTGACTCTACTTTAAGCCAATAGTAGGCACTGAGCATCACGCCCGAAGTAATCAACCATCCTACGTAGTTCTGAAGAGGTATTGCGCCCTGCTCCCAACTCCAAAAATCATATCGGATTGCAATCGGCTCAATCAGCCAATCCATAAACACGGCCAAACATGAGCCGATGATAATCTTAGATATTATTGGTATAGCTACACGATCTAGGACAGTAGCTACGCTGTAGATAATCAGCATCCAATTAAGTCCAATAACGATGGGTACGTTAAAAAGCTTTATCCCAAGCGTGTTCCCATATGAGTAACTACCAAACAAAAAGCCAAAGTTTACACCGAGGTACTCTACAAAAAATCCGAGCGAAAAGGTGAACCCGAAAAAATAGACCAATGGCTTTAGTGCGGTAGTATGATGGCGCCAAAGCAAGAAAGCGGATAGTATCAAATTGTATGGCGTGAGCAACATGAACTGGCTGCTGTATGGCGACAACAGTCCGCAAAATCCAACGAAATGAAACACGATCAGAACGACAAACGAATAGGTGTAGTTGGCATTTTTCATGGGCAGCGAGTGTATTCAATAAACGTTAAGAACACACTTCAAAAGTGAAAGTTTTGAAGATTTTTTCATAAACTTACCGAGTAAACATCAACTATCTTACCTGATGAACCATTGTGCACGGTTATTTATCCATGAAAATCGGGTGAAATATAATGGGCATGTTGGTTATTTCTTTCTGTTGATCACACTGCTTTATCTCGTTTCGAGTATGCTGGATGTGCCACTCACTGAGTTTATGAAATCTACGAGCAAGGCTGCCAACTTAACACCGCCAAAAGCCGGAAGTGGACAGGTACTATGATTAAAAATACACTTCTAATCCTGTACAGAAATCAAGAGAAACAAAAGTTAGTCTCTTTGATAAATATAATAGGACTAGCGATAGCTTTATCTTGCCTTATTCTGACTATCGTTTTTCTTAAAAATGAGTTGAGCTATGATCGATGGAATCCAAATATTAATAAACTTTATCGGCTGACGCGAAGTTACTGGTCTCTAGATGGAAGCCGAAGTATGCACCTCGGTCATATTAGCGCTCCTTTTGCACCTTTCTTAATGGGGTCATTACCAGAGATTGAGAAGATTGGCCGTATTGTACAATATGAAACCCTCTTATCCGCAGATGGACCTGACCGTCAGAATTGGCTTGAAAAAAGTGTTTACATGGTTGACCCAGAAATACTGGAGTTGTTTAGTATTTCTTTTATTGCGGGCAATAGACAGAAGGCATTAAATGAACCTTTCAAGATAATTTTATCTGAAAATTCCGCCCTTAAGTTGTTTAAAGGTGATAGCCCTATTGGGAAGAAAGTTTTGTTAAGGGATAAATTTCAATTGGAGGTTACCGGGGTGTATAAGCCTCTTCCTTCCAATTCACATTGGCATGCAGCCTATTTGATTTCATTTAGTACACTCAATGATAATTCGGTGTACGGTAGAGAGTATCTCGATGGAGAGTGGGAGTCGGATTCGTTTGCAACCTATCTTTTGGCAAATGAAAATTTAGACATATCGGAATTCGAGGCGAAGGTTAATATTTTTATTGACAAAAACCTAGGATCAATTGTTCCCAATGGTTTTGATAAAGCCTCGCAATGGACGAGGTTACATTTGCAAAGAGTTCGCGACATCCATCTACATTCCAACTTAGACTCAGAATTCGAACCTAACGCGAAAATTTCGACACTATATCTGACCGGCACTATTGCTGGATTGATATTAATGATGGCCGTGTTCAACTATGTAAATATTTCTATCGCTATGTCCTCGAGCAGATTGAAAGAGGTAGGCGTTAAAAAAATATTAGGTGCATTAAAACCACAACTTATTCGACAGTTTTTAATGGAGTCTGTTCTGTTTTCAATACTATCACTTTTGCTAGCTTTTCTAATTGCAATCCTTTTACAGGGATGGGTCATTAGTAATATCTATCCGAACATTACTTGGCTTAATATTTTGGAAACACTACCAATCATATTGTTCGTAACAATAGCTATCGCTTTACTGGCAGGAATTTATCCAGCATTATTGATTAGTTTTTTCAAGCCTGTGGGCATTATTAAAGGGCAACTAGGATCCTCAGGGGGCAAGTTTTTGATCCGAAAGATTTTAACGACAATCCAGTTTAGTGTAGCCATAACCTTGATTATTCTGACCGTTCATGTCGCTGGCCAGTTTGATTTTTTGAATAATTCAGAACTAGGCTATAGTAAGGATAATATCGTTATAATCCCGAATGACTATACCTTAAACAAAAAAAGTAAGTATGAAGAATTCTACAATACACTCGTAGGTAGTGGTCACATAAAGGATTTAACGCGATCATCGCATATTCCAACAGGACGACTTATCGATATAATGGACGCTTCCGCTGAAATCGGTGATACTCTTATGCCCACAAAAGTTAAACTTAAATATGTATGCATTGACAACCGCTTCTTTGATACTTATGAAATCAAATTCGCTGAGGGGCGTAATTTTTCATCAGATATTCCTACGGATATTGCTGAAGGTTTCGTCCTTAATGAAGCTGCTATCAAAGCTATTGGCTGGAAAACACCACAAATCGCTCTCAACAAAAGAATAAACTATGGCGAGATAAAAGGAAGGGTAATTGGGGTAGTTGAAGATTTTCACTTTGAATCGCTTCATCAAGTCGTTAGTCCAACCATTTTTTTTATTAGTGAACAACCCTTCTATGGTAACATATCACTTAAAATTGTTGGCAATCCAACTGAGGCAATCCAATTTATTCGCGACAAATGGGCAACCCTAGGTACTAGCTATCCTTTTGCCTCTCAATTTCTAAAGAATAAATATGAAAGTCTCTATCAAATTGAAAAAATTGAATTAAAAGTATTCGGATTTCTTACTTTGATTTCCATCGTTCTATCTGCTATTGGGCTACTTGGATTGACGATTTCCTCAACAAATCAAAAAACAAAAGAAATAGGCATCCGTAAGGTTCATGGAGCTAGACCAATAAATATCATATATTTTGTCACTAAAGAACCATTTTATCTTCTTTTACTATCCTTTTCAATAGCTTTTGCATCGTCTTGGTATATTCTGAAGCTTTGGCTTGAGGCTTTTCCGTTCAAAATTCAGCTACAATTAGATGTTTTTGCAGTGGCTGCAATTTTTGTTTCGGTGTTATCGATAGGTATTGTAATAATTCAAACTTGGAAAGTTATTCACGTAAACCCTGCAAGAACTTTGCGAAATGAATGACACATATTTCTAATATTTTGTTTTCTTGATGGTAAAAAAGTGAAAGCCGAAAACCTTAAACAGAGTAGGCACAATTGATACCTGATTATGAGCCTAACAGATCGTCCATTCCATGTCGGACTGCTAGTTCTGCTACTATCTATTTCATGAACTCTGCGATCAATCGATGAAAATGATGAGTGCCCATCTCTCTAGTTACTGAATAGCGGCCATGATTGTAAAAGCGAGACCGAATACCTTTTTGTACGTTCTGTACAATTTCCTCATCCTCCAGTTCAACTTTGTGCAAGTCCGCCCCGGCACCCTGCCTCTGCTTACTTTCATCCCAAACAAAAGTTAAAAAAGAGACCTTCGTTTTTTTGTTTGAAATAGGTTGAATAATATTTACCGACAATCCCCAAGGATAAAAATTAAACATCATGTTGGGAAACACCCAGAAATAATAGCCTGCCACATTCTTCCCATAGTCTGGTGATGTCGGAGGCAAATCAAAATTAAATCCATCGGGCTTTCCAATTCCTAACTGCAAACTTGAATAGGGAAAAAGTTCCACCGAATAATTTCCATAGTCAATTACAGAATTCAGCCCTGCATGCACAAAGGGAATGTGAAACCCTTCTAAATAATTTTCGCAATACAAGGCCCAGTGCGCATCAATCAGATAATCCTTTGAGAGTTCAGGATGAAAAACAAATTCATTCAATGGCATCCACGAAACCCGGTCAGCCATTTGTTTGAAAAATAAATCGGCATCAGCCTTTTTGTCAAGTGAAGCAAACAAAAGTTTACCCCATTGATGAATCGGTAGATTTACCAGATCGTCAGCTGTTGTTGGGAAATTTTTTACTTCTTTGAACTCCGGCATAGAACTGAACTTTCCATTCAAATCAAATCTTCTTCCATGATACCGGCATCGGAGATCATTTACTTTGCATGGTTTGTCTACAATCAGATTGCCGCGGTGTGTACACACATTGGATAGGCAGTGTAAGTCGCCACTTTTATCTCGCGAAAGTAAAAGAGGCTCGTTCAAAAATTCTTGAAGCAAGCTTACCGGGGTTACCCAACCATTGTCTTTCACTTGATCGGCATCGCCTACAAAATGCCAGCTTTTCGAAAATATCTTTTCTTTTGACTCTTTGAAAAAGTGGGGATCAAGATAAAAATCCGTGGAAATGGTTTTTGCTTGTGCTATATCTGGATGAATATCGAAGGTTGCCATTTGAAAAACTTTAAATCATTGAAAACTACCTATTTTGATTCTCCAATTAACAAAAAAGCCATACGACTTGTATGGCTTTCTAAATTCTACTAAAGAAAATTTCTATACATATTGATTTAACATAACTGGCATCACCAACATCAAAATATCCTCATTCTTATCTTTTTCAGAAGGTGTAATAACCCCTGCCTTATTCGGTGCTGACATATTTAACTTAATCTGATCAGCGGTAGCATTGCTTAGCATCTCGATCAAGAACTTTGCATTGAAACCAATCTCGATGTCTTCTCCTTCATGCTCACAAGAGAGACGCTCATTGGCCTCATTGGAGAAATCTAAATCTTCGGCAGAAACAACTAACTCACTGCCTGTTATTTTCAACCTCACTTGGTGGGTTGTCTTGTTAGCATAGATTGAAATACGTCTTAACGAACTCAATAAATCCATGCGACTGATCGTCATCTTAATCGGATTGGAAGCTGGGATTACATTTTCATAGTCGGGGAAACGCTCGTCAATCAATCGGCAGATCATGCGGATGTTTCCGAATTTGAAAAACGCATTCGACAGATTAAAATCAATGCTTACATCGGTATTTTCTGAAGGAAGTGTTGCCTTCAACAAATTCAATGCTTTGCGTGGAATGATGATAGCGCTTCCATTATCCGATTTGATATCGGTTCTACGGTAGCGAACCAAGCGATGACCATCGGTAGCTACAAACGTGGTATTCTTTTCTCCCAGATTTACATACACACCAGTCATAGCGGGGCGAAGTTCATCGCTGCTCGTAGCAAAAATGGTGTTGTTCACAGCCTTTGCCAATACTTCTGAAGAAATGGCAGCAGAAAAATCATTGGATACCGCTGGCACTTTAGGGAAATCGGTGGCATTCTCGCCTGCAAGCTTATAACGCCCGTTATCTGAACTAATTTCGATGCTGTATGAGGCGGCATCTATAGAAAATGTGACGGGCTGATCAGGCAGATTCTTAAGTGTATCCAATAGTATTCGAGCTGGCACCGCAATGCTTCCCTTCTCTTTTGATTCTACCGTGATCTCGGTGATCATGGATGTCTGCAAATCTGAAGCCGTGACGGTCAGATTGCTCTTGTCTATTTCGAACAAAAAATTCTCAAGGATTGGAACAACCGGATTGGAGGTGATTACCCCATTGATATTAGAGAGCTGCTTGAGCAGGTAGCTGGAATTTACAATGAACTTCATCAGAATCAGTGGTTTGTGTTTATAAAGGGCTGTAAAGTTAGAAAGAAAAACCAATCCTAAAAATGGGATCTTAAGTATCTTCTCTGTGCCAACTCGCTGATAGCGAGGTTACTTCATCACAAAGAAATCTCGTCCCCTCGACACAGCCGCAGCAGCCCGTGGAGAAAGCAAAACGGTCTCCGACTGGTTCATTATACCCGCAACCAAACCGTTTCCCTTTTGAGGTGGGTAAATCTTCAACTCAAAACTCCTTTTCGAGATATCCTGAATGGCTAACTCCACAACTGGATTGCCGCTTAAAAGGCTGTCGTAAGGAATACTCTCCGTTTTCGAAAGTATCTGTTCGGCTTGAAGTTTGAACAACGATTCCAGAAAGCCACTCAACTTCGTGGTATCTGCTACAGATACCTCGGCAATAGTAAAAAGACTGTTAACCAGAGAAACTGAAAAATCCTGGTCGGTTCGGTTGGGAAAATGGACTTTCAACTCTTTGAAGTTCTGCCAATTGAAGTTAAAAATTCCCTTGTCCCTCCACCCCGATTCGCCCAACTCGAAAATGGATGCCACGTAGACTCTATACCCTGGAATGGTGACCAGATAAATGGCTTCATCACCTGCTAGCTGAAAATAGGTCTCCGTTTTTTCTTCATTGCCACACACTAAGTATTCCTTATTGAGGGTCTCACCCTCTGAAAGCAAAACACGGACACCATCCCGTGACATTTTTTTCGATACCGAATCTCGTTGGGCACCGGTTAGTTTACGTTTTGGCTGCGTTTGTACAACGGTGGCAAAAAGCACGGTAATTAATTGGCGATCGGCATCATAAGCAGTATTAACCTTCCATTTAACTCCATCAAACTTCAACTCTACTGTTCCCTTTTGCGAAATCAGGGTTACCCGATCTATTCGATCTTGATCAACAACTTTAAAAACAGTTTTATCAACGCCCGAGGTATCACGATTAGTAAAGTAAAACATGGCGCCTGCCAACACTGATAGTGAAATCAAAGAAATCAGCAGTTTAATATTTCTAGGCATTCCGCTGCTCATTTAAATTGTCCATATCGTTTCTGGCGCACGTAGGTCAACATAAGCCCAATCAAAATCAAGACGATCAAGGGCAACACAATATTTATTACCTGCCAGTAAAGCCGGTTGTTGCGAATCTTTTCCTTATCCAGCGGCCTGATCTT
>VYLB01000187.1_pt1 | contig 13001 bp, 13 predicted proteins | sample 5114431 | NCBI WGS metagenome assembly VYLB01 (sample SAMN12291786, study PRJNA351875) | freshwater metagenome | isolation source: freshwater lake | place: USA: Michigan, Gull Lake | collected 2013-08-08
CACGCAGCTTGCCGATGATCTCCTCGGGCTTGTGCTTCTTCGCTGGCATTCGTCGTCCCTTCCTCGATCCAGACTGTCATAGTCGATGGACCACTCAGAAGGGGGCAGCTCAGCGGGCGCTCAATTCGATTGGGGAGCGGCGCCTTTACCCCCGTGGTTCCACCATCATCTGGGCGGGTGATGAAAGCGTCATCTGCGCCAACCTCCTGAGCGGCATGCTGAAGCTCGCGACATCGACGCCGGATGGCCGTGAGCAGATCGTCGGGCTGCTCTATCCGGCCGACTTCGTCGGGCAGCCTTACGCCGAAGAGGCCGATAACACGGTCGAGGCTCTGACCGACGTCGAGCTGTGTGTCTTTCCGCGGCGACAATTCGAGCACGTGCTCGAAGACCATGTCCGCATGGAGCGCTTGTTGCTGCAACGAACCCTGACCGCGCTTCAGGAGGCGCGGTCGCGCATACTGATGCTGGCGCGCAAGTCGGCGAGCGAGAAGGTGGCGGACTTCCTGCTGGAAATGGCTGCGAAGGTCGGGGCGGGCGGTTGTCGCCCTGCGCCTGGCGGCCCCCTCACCTTCGATCTACCGCTCACCCGCGGGCAGATGGCCGATGTGCTAGGCCTGACGATCGAGACCGTGAGCCGGCAACTGACACGCCTGAAAGCCTCCGGCATAATCACCTTGCCCGGCGCGCGAGCGGTGACGATCTCCGACCGCGCAGCGCTCGAGGCGATTGCCGCAGCAGCCTAGGCGGCTGCGCCCGCGGCAGAAGTGTCGAGAATATGTTCCAGCGCTCCGCGGGCCTCGCGCGACAGGCGCGGTCCGGCCAGCGACAGCAGCGCAAGCTCCTCGAAGTCCAGCGCACGCCGGCAACTGTCGAATAGACACCGAAGCATGTAGCCGAGCATCTCGATGCTCTCCGGGTCGAGAACATCGACGCGCAACGCCTCGATGACGTCCTCGGCGTGAATCCCGTCGGCGATCTGGTCGAGCAATATGCGGGTCAACAGCCCGCCGCCGAAGGCGAGGTCCTCGCCTGCAAACATGCGCTCGAGGAACGCGCTGGTGATGGTCACGTGGTCGCGGATGCATCGCTCGATCTGGTCAGCGACGGCAAACCGCTCCTCGGGCCCGGGCACTTCCGCAAGGCGATCGGCCAAAGCTTCGACCGAACGACACATCCGCCTAACCGCCGCATGATCGGCCAGCAGCGGTGCCAGATCAACTTCGGCGATGACGTGCCAGCGTCTGCGAAACGGAAGCACCTGTCGATCGATGGGCATGTTGTCCACGGGCGATCCTCCAGTTCGCTCCTTCCCATGCTTTCCCTCCGCTGCATTTGACCGGAATCAAAGTTGGCCGGAGGGTGAGCGCTAAGCTACCGATTAAGGCCATGCGCCTTCCCCTGAATGCGCGTGAACTGGCAAGCGAGGAGAACGATGATCGGCCAGAATGCGGAACAGGCGGCTGTAGAACTCGCGCGCCAGGCAGTTGCCATCCTCGACTCGGCAAGAGTCGGCGACACCGCCTTCGCGGCACGTCTCTCGAGCGCGCTGGATGTGGTCGGAGCGAAGCCGCTCGCTTGCGATCAGGACGGTGTTGCTACCGAGCAGCACGCCGAGCCGAGTTCAACTCCTGCATCCGCCAGGCATGAGACGTCGGGCCTACAGGTTTTCACGACGGCGGACGGTCGCGCTTTAAGCGTCGCTCCGGCTGCGGTGTCGCACATCACTGTCGCCGGGAACGAAACCATTCTGCTGCTGCTCGATGGCACGGAAGAGCGTCTTCGCGCTCCGTTTCTTCTCGTTGCGGAAAGGCTCGGAATGAGCCGAGAGGACGCGCTTGCCGGCGCGAGCGACGGGGTTATCACCATTGGTGCAGCGCGCCATCAACTTCGAAATCTTCTCGCCATCGTTTCGGCATTGGTCAATCAAGCACTCGATGGTGATCGGCCGACGATTGAAGCGGGCCGCGAGGTCGCGGCGCGGATCGCCATGTTGACACGCATCAGCGACCTAATGCTGCAACCATACGCCCGGTTCAGCGATCTCGAGACCTTGGTGCGCGTGGCGCTTGCAGAAGGGGGCACCGGCCGGATTCGCATAAACGGACCTGCCCTGCCGATCACCTCGTCGAGCGGGGCGGCCCTGGCGCTCGCATTGCATGAGCTCGAAGTCCATGCCCTCCGCTCAGGCGCGCTCACCACACGCAGCGGCTACGTCGAAGTCCGATGGGAGGTGAGCGCGATCGAAGAACCTCATTTGTGGCTGCAATGGGCTGAACGCGACGGTCCGCGCCTTGCGTCGCCCTTGCCCGAGGGACTTGGCAAGCGCCTGCTGCTAACCGCCACGCCGCGACGACTGCGCGGTCAGGCCGACATTCAGGAACTGCCATCCGGCCTGATTTGGTCGCTTCATGCACCAGTCGCGGCGTTGTGCGCCTAACTGCTCAGTGCGTATCCTTGGCTTTACGGGCGCTCTCACCGACGAGTGCCTCGACTGCCGCTGAGCTGATCCGCTCGGCGGAGCGAAGCGCCGCAGCGGGCGTCATAGCGACATCGACGGAATCAGGGCCGGTCACAACGACAATGCCTTGAGTCTCTTCGGCTTTGGATGGCTCGTCGAAGACTTCTTTCATCGGCTTCTCTCCTGACCGCCAAGAACGTCGCCCTCGATCAGCCAGTTCCAAAACCGATCAGTCCCAAAGCGCTTACATCAAGCCGTCCGATCTTGCTCGGAAGCGGCCGCGCGACGGCGAAGCGCCGCCTCCGCCTGGTCACGGTACCGACCCGAGGCAAGGTTAGCGCACGCTTTCTCCGCTGCTGCCCGGACACGCTCCAGCTGCTCGGCAGCATAAGCGGCGCTCATGCCGGGCACCACCGAGTCGATCCGCACATGGTCTGCCTGGCTCATGCCGAGCCCGCGCCAGAGATAGACGTCGAAGATGTCCTTTAGGGAGAGGACCTGCCCTTGCTCGTCGAGCCACGGCAACGATGCTCCCGACGTGCTGAACGACAGCAAGGGCTTGCCAGCCACGGGCGGCTGGCCCGCGGCGGCCTGGAGATCGCGGAAGCTGTAGCCAGCACCGAGTACCCGTTCGACATAGCCCTTGAGCATGGCCGGAGGCAGGCCGAACCAGATCGGGTAGACGAAGACGAGGATATCGCACTGCCGGATCAATTCGAGCTCTGCCGCGACGTCGGGCGACGGCGACCAGTCGGACTCGGTCGGCCGTTCATTCGCACGCAGCACCGGATCGAAGCCGAGCGCGTAGAGGTCCCGAACCTGCACCGACTGGTGAAGCCGTTCCACCTCCTGCGCATAGGCCGCCGCGATCGCGTGATCGAAGCCGCCAGCTGACGGATTGGCAAGGACGACCAGGTGATTGAACCCGTTGTCCGCTCGGTCGCGGGGTGTAGTTCCCATGGCTGTTGCTCCGATCATGCGTTTTTGCGCCCCCACTCCCGGTTCAATGCGAGCGCCCCCAGCGTGCAGGCAGCGCCGGAGAGGAGATAGGCACCGACGGAGATCAGGCCGAAGTTGCTGGCCAGGAGGAGGGCCGCCAGCGGCGCAAAGGCGGCGCCGATGAACCAGGAGGCGGTCGCCGTCGTCCCGGCGCCCGTATAACGGTGCCGCGCCGAGAAGCTGCTGTTGGTCGCGCCGGACGATTGGCCGAAGGATAGCCCCAGCAGAACGAAGCCGAGAAGCATATAGACCCATTCGCCCGCAGGACCACGACCGAGTAGCTGCGGCGCGAACCCGCTGTAAGCGCCGATCATCGCCGCCGAAACGCCCAGAAGCGTCCGCCGGCCGATGCGATCGGCGACGATCCCCGAAGCCGCGACTGCGACGAGACCGACAACCGCGCCGACCATCTCAATCACGAGGAAGTGCGTCGCCGTCTCGCCGGACGTGAGCACCACCCATGAAAGAGGAAAGACCGTGACCAGATGAAAGAGCGCGAAGCTCGCGAGCGGGGCGAAAGCACCCAAGATGACCGTGCGCCCTTCCTCGCGTAACATCTGCCCGACGGGTGAGGGCTGCAGCTCTCGGCTTTCGAAGAGCTCCTCGAACTCCGGCGTCGAGATCAGGCGCAGACGGGCGAACAGGGCGACGACGTTGATGACGAAAGCGACAAAGAACGGGTAGCGCCAGCCCCAATCGAGGAAATCGGCGGGCTTGAGCGTCGTCAACAGGAACGCGAACACCGCAGCCGCTACGAACAACCCGATCGGAGCGCCGAGCTGCGGGATCATCGCGAACCAGCCACGACGGTTGGCCGGTGCGTTGAGGGACAAAAGAGCAGGCAAGCCGTCCCAAGTGCCGCCCTGCGCGACGCCTTGACCGATCCGGAACAGGGCGAGAAGGACAGCAGCCATCCCTCCGACCTGCCCATAGCTAGGCAGGAAGGCCATGGCGGCGGTCGAGCCGCCGAGCAGGAACATCGCAACCGTCAGTTTCACACCGCGCCCGTGGCGCCGGTCGAGCCAGAGGAAGGCGAAGGCACCGAAGGGCCGGGCGACGAACGCGAGCGCGAAAATAGCGAAGGAGTAGATGGTCCCCTGGAGCGCACTGACGTTGGGGAAGATCAGGCTCGGGAACACGAGGACCGAGGCGATCGCATAGACGAAGAAGTCGAAAAACTCCGTCGAGCGGCCGATGATCACACCCACGGCGATATCCGCCGGACGCACCTCGTGCTCGCGGGCGTTGATCAGGCGCGAGTCACGCTCCAGCGGCGTCGAATTCGCCCTGTCCAGAGTATTGGCTACCATCCGTCAACGTCCTCCATCCAGCCGCCCGCGGAGCGTTGCGCACGTGGCGCGCACCGTCCTGGTTGGAATAGCCTCCCCGTAACTGCAAGCAATCGACGGACCTTTGACCCCGGTCAAAGTCGGTCGAGGTTTGGAGGAATAGCGGGGACACATGCTGAGAACAGGACCGAACCTCATCCGCTGGGCCACGCGCCTGCCCATGCTCGCGCTGCCCGCGCTGCTCGGTGGCTGCGACATGGTCGTCATGAACCCGGCCGGCGACATCGCCGTCCAACAGCGCGACCTTATCCTGTTCTCGACAGGCGTGATGCTGCTCATCATCGTGCCGGTCATGGTGCTGACGGTGGTGTTTGCCCGGAAGTACCGGCGCGGAAACGCGAACAAGACCTACGACCCCAAATTCGATCACTCGACAACCCTCGAGCTCGTGATCTGGGCCTGCCCGCTTTTGATCATCATCGCGCTGAGCGCGGTCACCTGGACGAGTACGCACCTGCTCGACCCGTTCCGCCCCCTCGAGCGGCTCGGTCCGGGGCGGCCCGTCCCAGCCGGTACCAAGCCGCTGGAGGTGCAGGCGGTCGCGCTCGATTGGAAGTGGCTGTTTATCTACCCTGATCTCGGCATCGCCACGGTGAATGAGCTTGCGCTGCCGGTCGATGTTCCGGTGCATTTTTCAATCACCTCGACCGATCAGTTCAACACCCTGTACGTGCCGACACTGGCAGGCATGATATACGCCATGCCGACGATGAAGTCCGAGCTGAACGCCGTCATCAACAAGCCGGTCACGAGCGAGGGATACTCCGGCAACTACACTGGGCGCGGCTATTCGGATATGCGGTTCAAGTTCTACGGACGGAGCCCCGAGGACTTCGCCCGCTGGGTTTCCGGCATCAAGGCAGGAGGCGGCGCGCTCCAGACGGCCAGGTACATCGAACTGGCCAAGCCGACCGAGAAGGTGCCCGTGATGCGCTTCGCCTCGGTACAGTCCGATCTCTTCGATCGCATCGTTAATCGCTGCGTCGAGCCGGGCAAGCCGTGCATGATCGACGTAATGACGCGCGACATGGCCCGTGCGGGCGGGAACCCCAATGATCACCGTATGGGAGCCGGTATGGCACCGGGCCGTGGCGCAGCGCCGATCATCGGGGAGAAGCCGGTGCCAGCGCTTCAGAAGGCTCCTGAGGACAAGGGATCCGGTCCGAACGTGACCAAGCCCGAGAAACCAGGCGCGCCGGGCGAGACCAAACCAGGCGACCAGCGCAACCGCGACATGTCTGCGGTTTCCCCCATCCTCGTCCCCGGCGCCGCCCGCGCCGTGCGGGCTTGACCCCCGCGAACGGAACCATGATGACCGATAACATCCTGAAAACCGTGTTCGGCCGGCTGACCTGGGAATCTTTCCCGGTTCACGAGCCGATCCTGCTCGGCACTTTCATCATCGTCTCGCTGCTCGGCCTGGGCATCGTCGGCGCTGTCACGAAGTACCGCCTCTGGGGCTATCTCTGGGGCGAATGGTTCACCAGCGTCGACCACAAAAAGGTCGGCATCATGTACATCATCCTCGGCATCATCATGCTGCTGCGCGGCTTCGCCGACGCGCTGATGATGCGCGCCCAGCAGGCGATCGCGTTCGGGGCTAACGAGGGCTATCTGCCCGCGCACCACTATGATCAGATCTTCACCGCGCACGGGACGATCATGATCTTCTTCGTCGCGATCCCACTGGTGGTCGGCATCATCAACTATGTGATGCCGCTGCAGATCGGCGCACGAGACGTCGCCTTTCCGTTCCTCAACAATCTCAGCTTCTGGCTGACGGTCGCAGGCGCGGTGCTGGTGATGATCTCGCTGTTCGTGGGTGAGTTCGCGCGCACCGGCTGGCTCTCTTATGCGCCGCTCGCAGGGCTGCAGTACAGTCCGGATACGGGAGTGGACTATTATCTTTGGGCGCTCCAGATCGCGGGCGTGGGCACCACGCTCAGCGCAATCAACATGGTGGCCACCATCATCAAGATGCGCGCGCCTGGCATGACCATGATGAAGATGCCGGTGTTCTGCTGGACGGCGCTCTGTTCCAACGTGCTGGCGATCGCCATCTTCCCGGCGCTGACGGCTGCCTTCTTCCTGCTGATGCTCGACCGCTACGTCGGCACCAACTTCTTCACCAACGAGCTCGGCGGCGCGCCGATGATGTACTGGAACATGGTCTGGATCTGGGGCCATCCCGAGGTCTACGTCCTCGTCCTCCCCGCGTTCGGCATGTATTCGGAGATCACCGCGACCTTCTCGGGCAAGCCGCTGTTCGGCTATTCTTCGATGGTCTATGCGACCGTGGTCATCACGATCTTGTCCTACTTGGTTTGGCTGCACCACTTCTTCACCATGGGTGCAGGGCCTAGCGTCAACAGCTTCTTCGGTATCGCCACCATGGTGATCTCGATCCCGACAGGGGCCAAGGTCTTCAACTGGCTGTTCACCATGTACAAGGGGGACATCCGCTTCGAGCTGCCGATGATGTGGGTGGTTGCCTTCATGCTGACCTTCGTGGTCGGCGGCATGACCGGCGTGCTGCTCGCAATCCCGCCGGCCGACTTCGTGCTCCACAATTCGCTGTTCCTGGTGGCGCACTTCCACAACACGATCATCGGGGGCGTGGTGTTCGGCCTGTTCGCGGCGATGGTTTACTGGTTCCCCAAGGCGTTCGGCTTCAAGCTCGACGAGTTCTGGGGCAAGGTCGCCTTCTGGGGCTGGGTGATCGGCTATTGGGTCGCCTGGACACCGATCTATGTCGTCGGCCTAATGGGCGAGCCGCGGCGCGTGCATCATTTCGACGACACCACGATCCAACCCTATTTCGTGATCGCGGCGATCGGCGCGCTGATCATCCTGGTCGGCATCCTTGGGTTCGTGATGAGCATCATCATGGGCTGGGTGAAGCGGCACGAGTTGGCCGACACGACTGGCGATCCCTGGGACGGGCGTACGCTGGAATGGTCGACCAGCTCGCCTCCACCCGCGTACAATTTCGCGATCACGCCGGTGGTGCATGAACTGGATGCTTGGTACGACATGAAGTCGCGCGGCTACGAGCGGCCCCGGGAGGGCTTCCGCCCCATCCACATGCCACGCAACACCGGCACGGGCGTGACCCTCGCCGCTCTCTCGCTGACGCTCGGATTTGGCATGGTATGGTACATGTGGTGGCTGGCCGCGATCAGCTTTGCCGGTCTGCTCGCAGTGGCGATCGGCCACACCTTCAACCTCAATCGCGACTACTTCATCCCCGCGGACGAAGTGACCCGCACAGAGAGCAAGCGGCAGGCGCTGCTGGCCGCTGGAGCCTGACATGACCGACCACGCACTCGGCGCCCGTGAAACGTGCACGACCTGGCATCTCGCCGAGCAGGAGGACCACGATCACGGCGGCAACGGCGCCACCGTCCTCGGCTTCTGGATCTACCTGATGAGCGACGCGCTCATCTTCGCCTCGCTGTTTGCCATGTTCGGGGTGGTGAGCACCAGCTATGCCGGCGGACCGGTGCCGCGCGAGATCTTCGACCTGAAGCTCGTCGCGCTCAACACTGCGCTGCTGCTCGCCTCCTCCATCACTTTCGGCGAGGCGATGCCGCACATGGAAGCGGGTCGGGTCGGTCCGACCCGGCTGTGGCTGGCGATCACAGGACTTCTCGGGGCCGCCTTTCTGGGTGTCGAGCTCTACGAGTTCGCGCACCTCATTGCGGAAGGTGCGGGTCCGCAGCGCAGCGCCTTCCTGTCGGCCTTCTTTACCCTGGTGGGCACCCACGGCGCCCACGTCACGGTCGGGCTGATCTGGCTCGTTGTGATGCTGATCCAGCTTGGACGGCACGGCCTATCGCTGCCGATGAAGCGCCGCCTGATCTGCCTGTCGATGTTCTGGCACTTCCTCGACATCATCTGGATCGGGGTCTTCACCTTCGTCTACCTGTATGGAGTGATCCGTTGAGCACCGAACCCTACGACGCTGCGCTTCACGCGCACGGCGATACGCACGGGCATGGCAGCCGGCGCGGTTATCGCATTGGCACGCTGCTCGCCATCATCCTCACGGTCGTGCCGTTCTGGCTGGTGATGTCACAGGAGGGACCCGCCCCGGGCTGGACCGCCGCCGTGATCTTTGCGCTCGCCCTGATCCAGATTGTCGTCCACGTCGTCTGCTTCCTGCATCTCGACGCCAAGTCGGAAGGTGGATGGACGTTGTTGGCCTTCCTGTTCACGGCTGTGATCGTGGTTCTGACGATCGGCGGATCGATCTGGGTCATGTTCCACATGAACGCGAACATGATGCCCATGCCGGGCGGCCATATGGGTCCGGTACGCTGACTCTACCGGCAACATGGTCGAGGATCGTCAGGCTCGTAAGCGAGCGCTCGTAGCGGCACTGGCACTGGCCGGCGTCGCCTTGTTCACCGCGCTCGGCATTTGGCAGGTCGAGCGCCGCACTTGGAAGCTCGCCCTGATCGAGGCCGTAGACCAACGGGTCCATGCGGCACCGATTGCAGCGCCCTCGCTGTCGCAATGGCAACGGTACTCACCGGCCTACTGGCAGTATCGGCGTGTGGTCGCTGTCGGTCGGTTCCGCCATGACCGGGAGACACTAGTCCAGGCCGTGACTGAGCAAGGCAACGGCTACTGGGTTTTGACGCCCCTGACGACCAGCAATGGAGGAACGATCCTCGTTAACCGCGGCTTCGTGCCACCCGAGCGTTCTCTTCGTACGACCCGCTCCGACGGACTGCCGGCCAACGTCGTCCAGGTGAGCGGGTTGGTACGCATCAGCGAGCCAGGTGGGCGCGTCTTACGCCCGAACCGGCCGGAGCAGGACCGCTGGTACTCCCGCGATGTAACCGCGATCGCCAGGGCCCGAGGTCTGTCGGAAGCCCTCCCCTACTTCATCGACGCTGACGTAGGTGCACAGGGCGAGTGGCCGGCGGGAGGCCTTACAGTGCTCGCGTTCCCGAACAACCATCTTATCTACGCGCTGACCTGGTTCGGTCTCGCGCTTCTTTGCGCCTTTGCGCTCTGGCTTGTTCTGCGCCGCTAGGGCTGAACGCACCTGGCGCCACGTCGCGCCCCTGCTCGACGCCTTCACACCCGATGAACGCCGCAACCACCTCGCTCATGCCGGATACAGGTCAGCATGGACTCATCCCGCTCTAAGAGGAAGGAGGCGCGAATGATCCAAGTTCGGATCCGGCCTTTGCGCGGTGTAGGGCCGTCACGCGCTTGACTTGCGCGATACTACATCCAGCTAACTCCGCCGTTCTGGCAATACTCATCCCAGCTTCGCGCAACCCGATGATCCGCCGGTGATGAGCAAGGTCCGGCTTGCGGCCTGTATACCGCCCTTCCCGCTTGGCGGCTTCAATGCCCTCGCGCTGGCGTTCGCGCCGGGTCTCATAGTCGTCTCCCGCGGTTTGCAGCGCGACGCGCAGCAGCATGTCCTGCACCGCTTCCAATACGATGCGTGCGACGCCAGCACTGTCCGCGAGCAGGTCGGTTAGGTCGACGATACCTGGCACGGCGAGGCGCGCCCCTTTCGAGCGGATGGTCGCCACCAGCAGTTCGGCTTCTGGCAGCGACAGGCGGCTGATGCGATCTATCTTCTCGGCCACCACTACCTCTCCCGCTTGCAGGTCGGAGACCATGCGAAGAAGCTCGGGCCGGTCCGGCCGGGCACCAGACGCCTTCTCGCGGTAGACTGCCGCAACGTAATATCCAGCGGCGCGCGCGCCAGCGACGATCGCCTCCTGCCGGGTGAGGTCCTGCTCATCGGTGCTAACGCGCAGATATACGCGCGCGGCGCGAATTGGTGGGATGCGGTCGGTTGTCATGGTCAATTCACGTATACTCAAATGAGCGATGGGCTAATTTGCCAGCTACGAAATTGACGGAGCCGAGAACAAAGTGAGACTCGTTACTCTTTGCTTCTGAACAGCTAGGTCAGCTGTTCAGGGTTACCGCTAGCGTCTATCCTGCATCGAATTAGCCGCTCACCTGTATCACTCGTGCTTTTGGGTGCGATCGGGATCGAGGGCGTTCTTTCGAGAAACGACGCTCATGCTGCCGTCCGTTTCCAGAACCACCAAAGCGACAGCGTTAACCCCATCGAATCCGGCACCCCGAACGGCGGCTTCAACCTCGTCGGGAGTTACTCTTTCGCGCTTCATGGCATCCGAAAGCATGATCCCGCCTTCGACCAAGATTGTCGGTTCGGCCTTGACCCAACTTCGATAGCGCGTCGACCGCACCGAAAGCCACGTGACAGCAAGCTGTGCGCCCGCCAGCATCACGAAAGCGGTTACACCTTCGGCAAGCGCGACGTCCTTGGACAGGATCACCGTTGCCAGGGTTGATCCCAACGCGACGGTGACAATCAGGTCGAACGCGTTCATCTTCGACAGCGTTCGCTTGCCCGTCGTCCTGAGAACAAGAATGAGCAGGACGTACGCACACAGCCCCACCAGAAGCGTTCGCCACACTCCCGGAGCTCCAGCGAAGAACATCTGCTCGTTCATCATGGATCCCCCGTCCTCTGCGCCGAAGCGTCATGGACCGACATCGATTGCTTCCGGCTTTGCTTTGGACGCCCCTTTACCGGAGAAGCCGAGGGCTGCCGCTATTGGCGCGTTCCAGCCGTACGGGTCCGTCCGATAGGCGAGCTGGCCATCGGCGGCTGCGAAGACGTTATGGTAGAGCATGCGCACCGGGATTTCTCGTGGCAGGGCGACGAACCGCTGTCGCCCGGTATCGCGGGCGCGCTGCCACTCGCTTGCCACGCCCTCCTGCTCGGCGAGCATCTCGGCGAAGCCAAGCGCATCGGCGACCCGGACGCACCCGTGGCTGAGATGGCGCTGACTACGGTCGAAGAGATGACGGGACGACGTATCGTGGAGGTAGATGGCGTGCTGGTTGTGCATATCAAACTTGACCAGTCCGAGCGCATTGCTGGATCCCGAACGCTGCACGATCCAGCCGCCCTGGCGAAACATGTTGTGCGCGCGTAGATAGCGCCGGCTGACCCCTGCGAGTTCGCCGTACTGGATCGACTTCGGGATGGTCCATGTCGGATTGGCGACCAGCCGGTAGATGGGCGACGACAGCGCGGGTGTTTCCTTACCTGGCTCGCCCACGATCACCTTGCGTTCGTCGACAAGTGCGCCGTCGCGATAGTAGCGCAACGTAGCCGCCGCGGTGTTGACGTCGATGCGGGTCGACGGCGGATTGCGGGACAGCCAGCGTCGGCGCTCAAGTGCGACAGCCAAGGCTCGAGCGTGGTCCCCGGGCCCGAGGTTCAGCACCGCCAGGGTATCGGGGCCGACGATCCCGTCAGCCGCAATGCCGTAATCCCGTTGCAGCCGGGTGACGGCATCCGAAAGGGCCGGCGTGTAGATTACACCCGCGGCAGGCTGATCGAGATAGCCGTCTGCATGCAACTGCGCCGCAATCGGTGCTACGGCTGCGCTCTCATCCCCGATGCGGAGCGGTTCGGCACTTTCCAACACCTCTGATCGATCTATCCCGCGCCGATCGTTGGCAGCCAAGTAGGCGTCACTTAAGGCGCGGTAGTCTGCATCCTGTGGCGCCAGGCCGTCCAGCCAGGCCGCGAGACGGTTTTCCTGTAGCGCGCGGTGGAGCTCGTCGGCGAGCTGCCTGTCGGTGGGTCGTGGGACGGTGTAGATCGCGTGCAGCGAGGTGGGATCGACCACACCATCTGCCAGTGCGTTGGCATAGGCGAGCGCCGCCTTGTTGAGGCTTGCGGGTGAACCATCCGAAACCGGAAGTTGCAGGTGATCAAGACCGTGTCGGGCACGGGCGGCAAGAGCTTCCCGGAGCGTGTCGCGGTTCTGCGACGACCAAAGGCTTCCCGCTTTCGTCATAGCGGGTGGTTTGCTAATCGGCGATGCAGCGGAAGCGACTGAAAGGGAGGCAAGAAGCAGGAAGGCGGAAGAAGTTAGAAATCCAAGTTTCGTCATGCAATATTAACGATCGGGGACGCTGATCGGTCCTCCCGAAGAGTCATCCGCCTGTGCTGTCGGCATGGCCAAGCGGCTTTGCTCGCGTAAGCGGCAACGGTTCTGAGCAGCCCCCACCGGGTGGTCCGGGTAGATAGTTAGTGCATTGTCGTCTCCGCCGCCATTGCCGGGCGCAGGTGGAGCGAAGCGGAACCGGAGGCCGGCAATGGCGGCGTC
>VYLB01000188.1_pt1 | contig 12992 bp, 12 predicted proteins | sample 5114431 | NCBI WGS metagenome assembly VYLB01 (sample SAMN12291786, study PRJNA351875) | freshwater metagenome | isolation source: freshwater lake | place: USA: Michigan, Gull Lake | collected 2013-08-08
GCGACCGCGGCCCAGGACACGCCACGCGTCGCGCCCGGGCCACCCCAGGCCGACACCAGCATCAGCGCGATCGCTCCCAGCGCGAGCACCAGCTCGGGCAGCGTCATCGCAAGATTGGCGGCGTAGCTCATCAGTGCGCGCTCCCATGCGCAGGGGTTTCGGCATGGGCGGCGGGCACGATCCCCGTACCCCTGGTGGGCTGCGAGTCACCCGCCGGCTTGGCACGATCGATCCGCGCCAGCAGAATCTGCGTATCCTTGCGCATCGGCGCCAGGAAGCTCTCCGGGTAGACGCCCATCCACAGCACCGCCGCCGCGATCGGCGCCAGCAGCCACAATTCGCGTCCCGACAGGTCGGACATCGCGCGCACCTCGTCCGAGGTGATCTCGCCGAAGACGACGCGGCGATAGAGGTACAGCATATACGCCGCCCCCAGGATGATGCCCGTCGTGCACAGCAGCGCGATCATGGTCGACACCTGATAGGTGCCCATCAGCGCCAGGATCTCGCCGACGAAGTTGCTGGTCCCCGGCAGGCCGATCGAGGCCATCGTGAACAGAAGGAACAGCAGCGCATAGCGCGGCATGTTGATCGCCAGCCCGCCGTAGCGGCTGATCTCGCGCGTGTGGAGCCGGTCGTAGATGACGCCGACGCACAGGAACAGCGCGCCGGATACCAGGCCATGGCCCAGCATCACCATCATCGCGCCCTCGATCCCCTGCGCGTTGAACGCGAACAGCCCGATCGTGACGATCGCCATATGCGCCACCGAGCTATAGGCGATCAGCTTCTTCATGTCGGACTGCACCAGCGCGACCAGGCTGGTGTAGATCACCGCCACCGCGCTGAGGCCGAACACCAGCCACACGAGGCTCGCCGACGCCTCCGGGAACATCGGCAGGCTGAATCGCAGGAAGCCGTAGCCGCCCAGCTTCAGCAGCACGCCCGCCAGGATCACCGACCCCGCAGTCGGCGCCTGGACGTGCGCGTCGGGCAGCCAGGTGTGGACCGGCCACATCGGCATCTTCACCGCGAACGACGCGAAGAAGGCGAGCCACAACCACGTCTGCACCTGCGGCGGGAAGTCGTAGTTCAGCAAGGCCGGGATGCTGGTCGTGCCCGCGGTGATGCTCATGTAGAGCATCGCGATGAACATCAGCAGCGAGCCGAGCAGCGTGTACAGGAAGAACTTGTACGAGGCGTAGATGCGGTTCGCGCCCCCCCAGATGCCGATGATGAGGAACATCGGGATCAGGCCGGCTTCGAAGAAGATGTAGAACAGGAACAGGTCCTGCGCCGCGAAGGTGCCGATCATCAGCACCTCGGTCAGCAGGAACGCCGCCATATATTCCGGCACCCGCTTCTCGATCGCCTGCCAGCTCGCGCCGATGCAGACCGGCATCAGGAACACGCTGAGCGCGATCAGCAGCAGCGCATAGCCGTCGATGCCGAGCGCCCAGGCGAACCGCCCGAAGACCGGGGCATATTCGACGAACTGCCATTGCGCGCCGCCGACATCGAACGACAGCCACAGCACGATGCCGAGCGCGAGATCGGCGAGCGTCGCGGCCAGCGCAGTTACGCGGGCCGCCTGGGGCGAAAGGAAGAGACAGGCGACGGCGGCGACGGCCGGGATCGCGAGCATCAGCGACAGGATCGGGAACGACACGTTGCTGACCCCCTCAGCCCGCGATCGCCCAGGTGATCGCGGCGGTGAGCCCGATCAGCATGACGAAGGCATAGGTATAGACATATCCGGTTTGCAGGCGCGCGGTGACGCGGCTGCCCATCTGCACCACCCAGGCCGATCCGTTCGGCCCGAAGCGGTCGATCGTCCCCTCGTCGCCGCGGTGCCACAGCAGGCGGCCGATCGCGAAGGCGGGGCGGACGAACAGGAAGTGATACAGTTCGTCGAAATACCATTTCCGCAGCAGGAACTGGTAGATCGGCTGGAAGGTATCGACGAACTTCGCCGGGAAGGACGGCGACCTGATGTACGTGGCCCAGGCGATCAGCAGCCCGGTCAGCATCACGATCGTCGCGGCCAGCTTCACCAGCAGCGGCACGCCATGCATCTCGTGCATCAGATGCTCGTTGAAGAACAGCGCACCCTTCCAGAATTCGCCCGCGGTCTCCGGTTCGATGAACCAGCCATGGAAGACGAACCCGGCGGCGACCGCGCCGATCGACAGCACGATCAGCGGCACCAGCATCGGCAGCGGGCTCTCGTGCGGATGATAGCCGCCGGTCCCGGTCGGGATCTCGTTGAACCCGCGCGTCTCGACATGCGGCGAATGGCCCGCGTCTTCCTCCGCCGCCTCGCCGTGATGCGCCTCGGCGGCATGGTCGTGCGCATGATCGTCGTGGTGCCCCTGCGCGTCATGCCCGTGCGCATCGTGGAGCGCATGCTGGATATGCTCCGACGCGGCCCAGCGCGGCGTCCCCCAAAAGGTCAGGAACATGAGACGCCACGAATAGAAGCTGGTCAGCAGTGCGGCGAACACGCCCACCATCGACGCGACCGGCGATCCGGCGGCCCAGGCGACCTCGATGATCGCGTCCTTCGAATGATAGCCGGCGAACCCGCCGATGCCGTAGATGCCGACCCCCGTGATCGCCAGCGTCCCGAGCAGCATCGCCCAGAAGGTGATCGGGATCTCCTTCCGCAGCCCGCCGTAGAAACGCATGTCCTGCTCGTGGTGCATCGCGTGGATGACCGAGCCGGCGCCGAGGAACAGCAGCGCCTTGAAGAACGCGTGCGTGAACAGGTGGAACATCGCCGCGCCATAGGCACCCACGCCGGCCGCGAAGAACATATAGCCCAGCTGCGAACAGGTCGAATAGGCGATCACGCGCTTGATATCGGTCTGCGTCGTGCCGACCGTCGCGGCGAACAGGCAGGTCGCGGCGCCGATGAAGGTGATGAACCCCATCGCGGTCGGCGACGTCTGGAACATCGGCGACAGGCGGCACACCATGAACACGCCCGCGGTCACCATCGTCGCGGCGTGGATCAGCGCCGACACCGGGGTCGGCCCCTCCATCGCGTCGGGCAGCCAGGTGTGCAGCCCCAGCTGCGCCGACTTGCCCATCGCGCCGACGAACAGCAGCAGGCAGATGACCGTCATCGTGTCCGCACGGAACCACAGGAAACCGATCGTCGAGCCGGCCATCGACGGCGCCGCCGCCAGGATCGCCGGGATCGAGACGGTGTCGAATACCAGATAGGTCGCGAAGATGCCGAGCATGAAGCCCAGGTCGCCGACGCGGTTGACGACGAACGCCTTGATCGCGGCGGCATTGGCGCTCGGCTTCCTGAACCAGAAGCCGATCAGCAGGTAGCTGGCGAGGCCGACGCCTTCCCAGCCGAAGAACATCTGGATGAGGTTGTCGGCGGTCACCAGCATCAGCATCGCGAAGGTGAACAGCGACAGATAGGCGAAGAACCGCGGCTGGTCGGGGTCCTCGCTCATATAGCCCCAGCTATAGAGGTGGACGAGCGCGGAGACGCTGGTGATGACCACCAGCATGACCGCGGTCAGCGCATCGACGCGCAACGCCCAGGACACGTCGAACGAGCCCGAGGTGATGAAGTGCAGCACCGGCACGACGGTCGCGGTGCTGGTCTCCATCAGATAGCCGATGAAGACCGGCCACGACAGAGCGCACGACACGAACAGCGCGCCGGTGGTGATCGCCTTGGGGAGGGTCGCGCCGAACGACTTGTTGGCGAAGCCGGCGACCACCGCCGCGACCAGCGGCAGGAAGACGATGAAGAGGATCGGGTGCACGGAGATCTTACCCCTTCATCCGGCTGGGATCGTCGACCGAGATGGAGCCGCGGCCGCGGAAGAAGATGACGATGATGGCGAGACCGATCGCGGATTCGCCCGCCGCGACCGTCAGCACGAACATCGCGAACACCTGGCCGACCAGGTCCTGCAACGCGGCCGAGAAGGCGACGAGATTGATGTTCACCGCCAGCAGGATCAGTTCGATCGCCATCAGGATGACGATGATGTTCTTGCGATTCAGGAAGATGCCCAGCACCCCCATCGTGAACAGCAGCGCCGCCACGACCAGATAGTGGATCAGGCCAACGCCACCCGTCACAGCTGCACCCCCCGCCCCACGTCGGGCTTCATGTTGCGCGTCGCATCCTGCGGACGCCGCGCGATCTGCCGCGCGATGTTCTGGTAGCGCGAGCCCGACCGTTCGCGATGCGTCAGCACGATCGCCCCAATCATCGCGACCAGCAGCACCAGGCCCGCGCCCTCGAAGATGAAGAGATAGCGCGAATAGAGCAGGTTACCGACCTGGACGATGTTGGGCACCGTCGCCTCCGCGGGCGCCGCACGCCGCGCGAGATCGATCCCGCCCGCGCTCCACGCGAACACGCCGATCAGGATTTCCGCGACCAGCGCCACCGCCAGCACCAGCCCGATGCCGAAATAGCGCACGAAGCCGGCGCGAAGCTCCGCGAAGTCGATGTCCAGCATCATGACGACGAAAAGGAACAGCACCGCGACCGCGCCGACATAGACGATGACCAGCAGCATCGCGATGAACTCCGCGCCCACCAGCACCATCAGGCCCGCGGCGTTGAAGAACGCCAGGATCAGCCACAGCACCGAATGGACCGGGTTGCGCGACGCGATCGTCATCGCGCCCGACGCCAGCACCACGACGGCAAAGATGTAGAAGGCGATGGCCTGGATCACCGCGCACCTCCGGTCGCCCCAGCGAAAGCCGAGACCTCAAGCAAAGTGAGCGCACCCGTGGGGCGCGAGATCCCAGCCTGCGCTGGGATGACGAACGTCAGAATCATGTCGGCCCCCGAACCCACGCCGCGCCTACCGGTATGGCGCATCGGCGGCAAGGTTCGCCGCGATCGCGCGCTCCCAGCGGTCGCCGTTGTCGAGCAGCTTGGCCTTGTCGTAGATCAGCTCCTCGCGCGTCTCGGTCGCGAAATCCAGGTTCGGCCCCTCGACGATCGCATCCACCGGGCACGCCTCCTGGCACAGCCCGCAATAGATGCACTTCGTCATGTCGATGTCGTAGCGCGTCGTGCGGCGGCTACCATCGTCGCGCGGCTCCGCCTCGATCGTGATCGCCAGCGCCGGGCACACCGCCTCGCACAGCTTGCACGCGATGCAGCGCTCCTCGCCATTGGGGTAACGGCGCAGCGCATGCTCGCCGCGGAAGCGCGGGCTCAGCGGGTTCTTCTCGAACGGATAGTTGATCGTCGCCTTCGGCTTGAAGAAATACTTCAGCGTCAGCGCGTGCGCCTTCACGAACTCCCAGAGCGTGAACGCCTTGATCGTCGATGCGATACCCATCTTACACTCCCACGCGCATCAACATGAGCACGCCCGACACCAGGAAGACCCAGAACAGCGACAAGGGCAGGAACACCTTCCACCCCAGCCGCATCAGCTGGTCGTAGCGGTAGCGCGGCACGGTCGCCTTGATCCACGAGAACACGAAGAAGAAGAACAGGATCTTCGCGAACAGCCAGACGATGCCCGGCACGACGTACAGCGGCGCCCAGTCGAACGGCGGCAGGTAACCGCCCCAGAACAGCGTCGCGTTGAGCGCGCACATCAGCAGCACGTTGGCATATTCGCCGAGCCAGTAGAGCGCGAACGCCATCGACGAATATTCGGTCTGATAGCCCGCGACCAGCTCGCTCTCCGCCTCGGTCAGGTCGAACGGCGCGCGCTGCGTCTCGGCGAGCGCCGAGATCAGGAACACCACCGCCATCGGGAACAGCAGCGGGTTGAACCCGAAGCCGTTGACCGGAAGGAAGGTGTAGATCGACTTCTGCGCCTCGACGATCGCGGTCAGGTTGAACGACCCCGCCCACATCACCACCGAAATGATGACGAAGCCGATCGCGACCTCGTAGCTGACCATCTGCGCCGCGGCGCGGATCGCGGAGAAGAACGGGTATTTGGAGTTCGACGCCCAGCCCGCCAGGATGATGCCGTAGACGCCGAGCGACGAGGCCGCGAGCACGTATAGCAGCCCGACGTTGATGTCCGCCAGCACCACCGAGGGCTGGAACGGCACCACCGCCCACACGATCAGCGCGACCGTGAAGGTGATGATCGGCGCCAGCAGGAACAACCCCTTGTTGGCCGCCGCGGGGACGATCGTCTCCTGCAGGAACACCTTCAGCCCGTCCGCGAACGACTGGAGCAGCCCGAACGGGCCGACCACGTTGGGGCCGCGGCGCAGCGCCATCGCCGCCCAGATCTTGCGGTCGGCATAGATGATCATCGCCACCGCCAGCATCAGCGGCAGCGCGATCAGCAGGATGGCGATGATCGTCGCCAGCGTCCACGCGGCGCCATAGGGCATGTAGGAGGAGAAGAAGCCGGTCATTCCGCCGCCTCCGCGAAGGTCTCGCCATGGAGCAGCTCGGCCGAGCAGCGCTGCATGGTCGGCGACGCGCGGCAGATCGCGTTGGTCAGGTAGAAGTCCTTGATCGGATAGCCTTCCATCACCCCCTCCGCGCGCGCCGGCAGCGCCGGCGGGTTCCAGGCGAAGGTCTTCAGCCCCGTTTCCGCCAACTCGGGGCAGTCGAGCGCCATCGCCGCGCGCAGTTCGTCGAGCGTGTCGAACGGCAGCGTCTTGCCCATCCGCTCGGACAGCGCACGGAAGATCGTCCAGTCCTCACGCGCATCGCCCGGCGGGAAAACGGCGCGTTCGCCGCGCTGCACCCGCGCCTCGATGTTGACGAAGGTGCCGCTCTTCTCGGCATAGCTCGCGCCCGGCAGCACCACATCGGCATGGTGCGCACCCTTGTCGCCATGGTGGCCGACATACACTTTCAGGCCGTGGAAGTTGGCGAAAACGCATTCGTCGGCACCCAGGAAGAACGCGATCTTGGCGTCGTACAGCGCCGAAATCCCCTGCGGCTGCGCATAGCCGAGCATCAGCCCGCCCATCCGGCTGGCCGCCATATGGACGACGTTGAAGCCGTTCCACCCGTCCTTCACCAGACCCAGCGTCTCGACGAGGCCGAGCGCCGCGCCATGCGCCCCCTTCAGCGCACCGCCGCCGACGATCACCATCGGCCGCTCCGCCTTGGCAAACACGTCCGTCAGCGCCTGCGGCAGATCGCCCAACACCGCCAGGTCCGCGCCCAGCCATTCGGCCTTGTACGTCAGGTCCGTCTCCGGCCCGACCGCGAAGACCTTCGCGCCGCGCTTGATCGCCTTGCGGATGCGCGTGTTCACCAGCGGCGCTTCCCAGCGCAGATTGGTGCCCACCAGAAGGATCGCATCGGCATGCTCGGCGCCCGCGATCGTGGTGTTGAAATTGACCGCCGCCAGGCTGGACGTGTCATAGTCCATGCCGGTCTGCCGCCCTTCGAGCAGCGACGAGCCGAATTCCTTCAACAGCGCCTTGGCCGCGAACATCGTCTCGCAATCGACCAGGTCGCCCGCCACTGCCGCGATGCTGCCGCCGTGATCGACCGCCGCGATGGCCGCGAACGCCTCGTCCCAGGTCGCAGGCACCAGCTTGCCGCCCTGCCGCACGTACGGGCGGTCGAGCCGCTGGCGCACCAGCCCGTCGACCGCGTGGCGCGTCTTGTCGGTCGCCCATTCCTCGTTCACGTCGTCGTTGACGCGCGGCACGCAGCGCAGCACCTGCCGCCCGCGGCTGTCGAGGCGGATGTTGGTGCCCACCGCGTCCATCACGTCGATGGTCAGCGTCTTGCGCAGCTCCCACGGGCGCGCCTCGAACGCATAGGGCTTGCTGGTCAGCGCGCCGACCGGGCACAGATCGACCACGTTGCCCGACAGCTCGGACGTGACCGCTTCCTCCAGATAGGAGGTAATCTGCATGTTCTCGCCGCGGTAGATCGCGCCGATCTCCTCCACGCCCGCGACTTCCTCCGCGAAGCGAATGCAGCGCGTGCACTGGATGCAGCGGGTCATGACCGTCTTGACGATCGGCCCCATGTACTTTTCGGTCACCGCGCGCTTGTTCTCGTCGAACCGGCTGTGCCCGCGGCCATAGGCGATCGACTGGTCCTGCAGATCGCACTCGCCGCCCTGATCGCAGATCGGGCAATCGAGCGGATGGTTGATCAGCAGGAATTCCATGATGCCCTCGCGGGCATGTTTCACCATCGGCGTGGTGGTGAAGATCTCCTGATTGTCCGCCGCCGGCAGCGCGCACGACGCCTGCGGCTTGGGCGGCCCGGGCTTCACCTCGACCAGGCACATGCGGCAATTGCCCGCGATGGACAGCCGCTCGTGATAGCAGAAGCGCGGGATCTCCTTGCCCGCGGCCTCGCATGCCTGGAGCACCGTGGCGCCCGCGGGCACCTCGACCTCGATACCGTCGACCTTGACCTTGGGCATTATTCGGCAGCTTCCTGCATGGGGGAAAGGTCTCCCCCGCGTTCCTTGATGCGGCGCTCCAGCTCCGGGCGGAAGTGGCGGATCAGGCCCTGGATCGGCCAGGCCGCCGCGTCGCCCAGCGCGCAGATCGAATGGCCCTCGACCTGCTTGGTCACCTGCTGAAGCATGTCGATCTCGTGGAGATCCGCGTCGCCGGTGCGCAGCCGCTCCATCACGCGCCACATCCAGCCGGTACCCTCGCGGCACGGGGTGCACTGGCCGCAGCTTTCGTGCTTGTAGAAGTAGCTCAAGCGGCTGATCGCGCGGACGACGTCGGTCGACTTGTCCATCACGATCACCGCCGCGGTGCCAAGCCCGGAGCCGACCGCCTTCAACCCGTCGAAGTCCATCGGCGCGTCGATGATGTCCTTGGCCGGGACCAGCGGCACCGACGACCCGCCCGGGATCACCGCGAGCAGATTGTCCCACCCGCCGCGGATGCCGCCGCAATGCTTCTCGATCAGCTCGCGGAACGGGATGCTCATCGCCTCCTCGACCACGCAGGGCGTGTTCACATGGCCCGAGATCTGGAAGAGCTTGGTGCCCTTGTTGTTCTCCGCGCCGAACTGCGAGAACCATTCCGCGCCGCGCCGCAGGATCGTCGGCGCGACCGCAATCGACTCCACGTTGTTGACCGTCGTCGGGCAGCCGTAGAGCCCCGCGCCGGCCGGGAACGGCGGCTTCAGCCGCGGCTGGCCCTTCTTGCCCTCCAGGCTTTCGAGCATCGCGGTCTCTTCGCCGCAGATATACGCCCCCGCGCCGCGGTGGACGAACACGTCGAAGTCGTAGCCCGAGCCGCAGGCGTTCTTGCCGACCAGCCCCTTGTCATACGCCTCCGCGACCGCGGCGAAGAGCGTCTCCGCCTCGCGGATATATTCGCCGCGGATGTAGATGTACGCCGCGCGCGCGCGCATCGCGAAGCCTGCGACCAGCGCGCCCTCGATCAGCTTGTGCGGATCGTGGCGGATGATCTCGCGGTCCTTGCACGAGCCGGGCTCGGACTCGTCGGCGTTGATGACCAGGAAGTTCGGCCGGTCAGGCTTCGGCTCCTTGGGCATGAACGACCATTTCGTGCCGGTGGGGAACCCCGCCCCGCCGCGCCCGCGCAGACCCGACGCCTTGATGGTGTCGATGATCTTGTCCTGGCCCAGCTCCAGCAGCGCCTTGGTATTGTCCCAGTCGCCACGCGCCATCGCCGCGTCCAGCCGCCACGACTGATAGCCGTAGAGATTGGTGAAGATACGATCCTTGTCGGCCAGGCTCACGCGTCGGCTCCATCACGCAGTTCCAGGCGGCGTTCGACCCGACCCAGACGTTCGTCAACCCGATCCAGCCGGTGGTTGATGCCCGAATTGGAGATCACGATAGCCGACAGATGCTCCTCCGTCGCGGTGGCGCGAAGGCGCAGATCCTGCAACTCGATCCGCATCTCCTGTTGCTCTGCGCGCATCTTCTTCAGCAGCTCGTAGGTGGGGTCGCCGATCGTGGGATGTTCTTCAGCCATGAACGCCTCCCCATTCGCCGCGATAATCGTGGTTCTCGGTCACCATCGCGGTCAGCGAGGTGGCGCCGCCTTTCGGCTCGACGGTGTGGCGCCCCGGCTCCTGCGTGCCCGGTTTCGGCGCGCCGCCGTTGGCCAGCGCCTCCAGGATCGCGATCGTGCGATCGTAGTCGAGATCCTCGTAATTGTCGTCGTTGATCTGGACCATCGGCGCGCTGGCGCAATTGCCCATGCACTCGACCTCGGTCAGCGTGAACAGCCCGTCGGGCGTGGTCTTGCCCTTGATCAGGCCCTTGTTCTTGCACGCCGCGAAGACGTCATCCGACCCGCGGAGCATGCACGGCGTGGTGCCGCACACCTGCACGTGGAAGCGGCCCACCGGCGCCAGGTTGAACATCGTGTAGAAGGTCGCGACCTCGTACACGCGCATGTACGGCACGCCGATCTCGCGCGCGACATATTCGATCACCGGGACCGGCAGCCACCCTTGCGTCTGCGTCTCCGCGCCGACCTGCCGCTGGGCGAGGTCGAGCAGCGGGATCGAAGCGGATTGCTCGCGTCCCGCGGGGTAGCGCGACAGGATCGCGTTGCGCTTCTCGCGGCTCTCGTCCGACCACTGGAAACTGCCCCAGCGCGCGCGGACCTCGGCCTCGTCGGGGATGATGGCTGCGTCGGCCATTAGCGGATGAACTCCACGCGCGACACCTTGTCGCCCTCGAACGAATAGACGGACATGACCTCGAACGCCTCGCCACCCGGCGCGCGCTCCACCTTCTCGTGAAGCAGCACGGTATCGCCCAACGTCCAGTCGGCGAGGATCTCCGCCCGGTTCTGCGGATATTGCGCGAACATCGCCTTCAGGCCGGCGCGGACACCCTCGCGGCCGTCGCGCAGCACCGCGCCGCGATAGGTCGCCTCGCACGCGTCATCGGTCATCAGCGCGACATAGGCGTCGGCGTCCTGCGCATTGTAGCGCGCGATCATCTCGCGCGCGGTCGCCGCCTTCGCCGTCACCGGTCGCACTCCCCGAACACGATGTCCATCGCGCCCAGGATCGCGGTCGTGTCCGCCAGCATGTGGCCGCGGCTCATGAAGTCCATCGCCTGGAGGTGGCTGAACGCGGTCGGGCGGATCTTGCAGCGGTACGGCTTGTTGCTGCCGTCGCTGACCAGATACACGCCGAACTCGCCCTTGGGGCTCTCGGTCGCGACATACACCTCGCCCGCGGGGACGTGATAGCCCTCGGTATAGAGCTTGAAGTGATGGATCAGCGCCTCCATCGAGCGCTTCATCTCGGCGCGCTTGGGCGGCACCACCTTGCGGTCGAGCGACGCGATCGGCCCCTCGGGCATCTCGTTCAGGCACTGGCGCATGATCCGCGCCGACTGCCGCACCTCCTCGACGCGCACCATGAAGCGGTCGTAGCAGTCGCCGCGCGTCCCCACCGGCACGTCGAAGTCCATCTTCGCGTAGACGTCGTACGGCTGCGACTTGCGCAGGTCCCACGGCACGCCGGCGGCGCGGATCATCGGACCGGAGAAGCCCCAGGCGATCGCATCCTCGCGGCTGACCGTCGCGATATCGACGTTGCGCTGCTTGAAGATGCGATTGTCCGCGACCAGGCTGATCGCATCCTCGAACAATCGCGGCAGCCGGGTGTCGAGCCAGTCGGCGATATCGGTCAGCAGCTTCAGCGGCACGTCCTGGTGGACGCCACCCGGGCGCATGTAATTGTGGTGCATCCGCGCACCCGACGCCCGCTCCAGGAAGCCGTAGCAATCCTCGCGGATCTCGAACAGCCACAGGTTGGGCGTCATCGCGCCGACGTCCATCACATGGCTGCCCAGGTTCAGCATGTGGTTGGAGATGCGCGTCAGCTCGGCGAAGAACACGCGCAGATATTGCGCACGGATCGGCACTTCCAGATCGAGCAGCTTCTCGATCGCCAGCACGAACGTGTGCTCCATGCACATCGGCGAGCAGTAATCGAGGCGATCGAAATAGGGGATCGCCTGCGCATAGGTCTTGTATTCGATCAGCTTCTCGGTGCCGCGGTGGAGCAGCCCGACGTGCGGATCGATCCGCTCGACGATCTCGCCGTCCAGCTCCATGACGAGGCGCAGCACGCCGTGCGCCGCGGGATGCTGGGGACCGAAGTTGATCGTATAGTTCTGGATCGCGACGTCGCCCTCGCTGGGATGCGCGGCGTCGGTGGCATGGACCAGCTTCTCGATCGCGGGATCGATCTCGCGATCGACCGCCTGATCCTTGGCGACATAGGTATCGGTCATTGGTTCTGCCCCCCGCTCTGCTTCGGCGCGGTGCCGGGGATGACGTCGGGATCGGCGGGCTTCGCGCCCGCGTCGGGGCCGGGCTTGCCCGCGCCGGTCTCCGCCGTGCCCTGCGCATCCTTGTTGGCGTACGGCTGGCTCGGCGCGGTCGGCTCCCTGGTCGCGCTCTGCGCCGCGTCGGCCTTCTGGATCTGCGTCGCGGTCACCGGGGTGGGCGCGCCCTTCGCCTGCGGCAGCGCCGCCTTCTCGTCACCCGGCAGGACGTATTCCGCGCCCTCCCACGGGCTCATGAAGTCGAACGTGCGGAAGTCCTGCGCCAGCTTCACCGGCTCGTAGACGACGCGCTTGAGCTCCTCCGAGTAACGCACCTCGGTATAGCCGGTCAGCGGGAAATCCTTGCGGAACGGATGCCCGCGAAAACCATAGTCGGTCAGGATGCGGCGCAGGTCGCGGTTGCCCGCGAACAGCACGCCGAACATGTCGTACACCTCGCGCTCCAGCCAGCCCGCGACCGGCCACAGCCCCGTGACGGTCGGCACCGGCGTGTCCTCGGTCGCGCCGACATGGACGTGGAGGCGATGGTTGCGCGTCAGCGACAGCAGGCAATAGACCACCTCGAACCGCTCGTCGCGATCGGGATAGTCGACCCCTGCGATCTCCATCAGCTGCTGATACTCCAGCCCCGGCGTATCGCGCAGCGCGGTGAGCGCCGCGATGAGCGCGTCGCGCGTGACGTGCAGCTGCACCTCGCCCGCCACCTCGACCACGTCACGCGCGACGCGC
>VYLB01000189.1_pt1 | contig 12956 bp, 16 predicted proteins | sample 5114431 | NCBI WGS metagenome assembly VYLB01 (sample SAMN12291786, study PRJNA351875) | freshwater metagenome | isolation source: freshwater lake | place: USA: Michigan, Gull Lake | collected 2013-08-08
TAACTGATAACTGATAACTGAGAGGTGCAACCCTGGAAGTTCTTAAGTGCTATATTAAAGATCAAGAAAAGCCGTCGTAAAACGACGGGGTTTTAACCCAAATTTTCGATAATCGACGAAACCGCGCCCGGTATCCCCCGCTTTTTGGATGGGCATCCCCTGCACTTCTACTTCCGTGACGTTGGGAGCGTTGACATCCCAGCCGGCTTCTTTGAGTAGTACATCGATCAGGTAGCGGCGGGTGTCGGCTTCGTTGTAGTCGTGTTTATCGGCGATCGCATTATTTTGGGCGAGGAGGGCATCCCGTTCGGCCCTAGCGGCCGCGAGTTCGGCCTCGGTTTGGCACTGTTTGGCCTCTGCAATTTGGCGCAGGGTATCGCTTTGGGAAAGGCGTTTTTCTAGGTCTTGCAGTTCTTTTTGACTGGGGACGGCGAAACTGGGAATTTTCTGGCTATCGAAGCTAATATTGCCCAATTCTCGCCCATTCTGCCCATAGTAGCGCGCCAGCCAGTAGGTGAGATGAAATAGTTCCTCGATCAGGTGCAGGGAGTCGCGATCGCTGATGGGGCCACCATGGTGGGCGGCGCTATTGCCGACTTTGTGGATGGTGCGAATTTTGCCGAAAAGTCCTGGTTTAAGGTTATCTTTAAAGGTTTGCTCGTGGATGAGAGCGCCTAGGCTATTGTCCCGGGGCGGTTGCAGATAGGGGTCGTTTTCATAGAGCCAGCAGACCATTTGTTCTAGGACAAAACGGGCATAGAAGCAACTGGCCCGGGGGTTGCTGAAGACTAATCCCTCGGCCTGGGCCGCGTGTTCGTACAGTTGCGGGAATTGATCTCGCAGGAAGGAGAAGTTTGACACCATATTGCGCTCCCCAGTCTATAAGTCTATTATCCCCAAAGTTTTGGCTATCTCTATATTTTACCTGATTATTGTTTAACAATTGTATAAAAAAACAGCAAGTTCGGTTATTTTATCCGCACAGAAAACGGGTTTCTCCGAGAAACCCGTTTTCTTCTCATACAAAAGGCAAAAAGGGGAATAAATAATCAGTTTTTAATAACCAGATTTAGTATTAGTTAATTGTCCAACGGTCTTTTTTAATGGCATTTCCCACAAGATTATGGTAGTAATCCGCCGGCTGCCATGGCTACAGTTCCCCCCTAAATGCCCTTTGTAAAAGGGAATTAAAGAGATTGTCTTGGTAAAATTCATCCTGTTCTAGCTTCTTGTGAAGATCATTGATTTCTTGGCTCAGATTTGAATATTTTCTCTGTAACTCGATTGGTGGTAAAAATATTTTAAGTTGCTCAATCTCCCCAATATATAAGGCTGCCTGAGAAGATTGCTTAGACCTAGATTTAATTTGTCTTTGCAAATACTCAGTCTTTAAAATAAATTTTAGAAATTCAGAAGTAGTCTTTTTATAGTTGGGTTTGAGAAGAGCAATATTTCTGACAAGGCTAAAATTTGAATCTTCATTAAAAATAGCTACGTTTCCTACAGTGCCTAAACAAGTTAGTAAAACATCCCCTTTATCCAATGGACTTCGTTTAGAAATTTTCTGATAATCCTCTTCTGAAATATAAAGCAAATTAGATGTTTCTAATTTGTCTTTTTTGATGTTCAATGCTCTTAATATTGGTGTACCTTTTTCGACAGTTTTCGGCATATGATGTGTACCATCTGTTACTTTTTTACAAACATCTCGTAAGATCGTAATCTCCCACCCTTTTGGATTAGTAACGGGATCACCGAACATCTCTAGGAAAGTCGATTTTAACAACTCCTCAGTCAACCGAATTGCCTCTTTGCGCTTGCGTCGCACCCCATCCGCTTTATCTAAAATTGCCGCAATTCTTCGCTGTTCTTCGAGGGGTGGGAGGGGAAAAAAAGTTCTTTTCAGAAAGCGGAAATGTCTGCTATAGCCGACATTAGGGAGATTCAGCGTATTCAGAAAATAATACGCAAATTTAGGGTCAATATTATTAGCCTCGCTCAATACCTTGACACCATCAGCCCCTAAAGCGAATGGTTTGGTGACAAATTTGAATATTTTTGTATGGTCGCCAAACACCACACATGGAAGTCTTATATCGCATACAGCTTGGCGTTCGTTAGTATAACCACCAATCAAGTCTTGCCCCTGATCTATTATGGGAATATCTCCGCTTTCTAAATAATCTCCTTTTGGAATTTTGGTTTGTCCCCCTGTCATATCTTTAAAAGCTTTAGTAAATGGAATTACATCCCAGGGTTTTGGAAAGCGCTTGTACTCTCCAGATAATAAATCTCTATTCATCCCAACATCTCCTTTAACGCGTGTAAAACCTGATCAATCGTATTTTCAAACATAAATCAAATATCCTTTCGGTTGACTAAAACTACCAATGCAATCATCGCTCATACCGTGACACCTTCCCGTCGTATGTTGTCAAGAAATGGGTTATCTCCGCTCTGGAACTTTGCCGCAGAGATAAAATGACGGGAAACAACCACATTATAATCAAGGCAAAGCCTAGCGATAAATTCACTCGTGCGATCGATTTCCTGATAGGGATCCACCACACCAGAAAGAATGACCAAAAGATCGATATCAGAATCTTCCCGTCCATCTTCCCGTGCTTGGGAACCGTAAAGGACGATTTTCTGTAATTGGTTTTGATAGAGCAGATGGAAATAATCTTTTATCTCCCGCAGAATAACCTCTAGCTGTAGATTTTTCATAACACCCCCTCCAGTGCGTAGGACTGAATCAGCACCTCTGCCGAAATATTGCAGATTTGATGCAGTTGCCGAATCATCTCCAGCGATAGGGGCTGTTGGCGGTTTAATACTTGATTTACCTGTTCCTGATCGCCGAGAATAGGTATCAGAACCTGAGCGTCTAATCCTCGGCTCTCTAGATAAAACCGAATCGCTTCGATAGGATCCGGTAGAGGGATGGGAAAATGTTCCTGTTCATAGGCATCAACCAGTGTGGCAAGCAAATCTAAGCGCGCTGCTTCTGGTGTCCCCGGAGGTACTTCCAGAAGCGACTCAATCTCCAGTAAAGCCGCCTCATACTCGGATTCGGTTTTGATAGGATGTAGGTCTAACATAGTGAGTTTTAAATCCTGTTTGCGTCTATCTTGTCGTACTGTCGATGGGTGCCAATGAATCGAATGAACAGAATACCAATATCGTAACGAACATGGACAATTAAACGATAATCATTGCCTTTGATGTTAAAAACCACCCGGTTATCACTGACGATACTAGCGTTTCGATACGTTCGCTTAATATCGTTAGGATTCTGCCATTGAGCCTTTTTCGCTTCGGCCAGCCAAGCTTTGAGCGGTTGCTCCGCATCGGGATGAATCTCCCAACACTCTTGGAGGGTGCGGCGGGAAATAATTCTCATCGGTATTCTGCCATCATCCTAACATCTCCTCTAATGCGTCCAAATACTGACGAATATCAGCCTCTAAAGCCCTTAACTTCTGTAAAATCACCTTCGGAGGCTCATAGCTCACTTCCTCGTACTCTATCTCTTTATAGCGGTTAATTGATAGATCATAAGCATTGGCTTGAATCTCCTCGCGAGGCACAAAAAACGCCTTCGCTTTGCGGTTGGTGTCCTGAGCGGAGTCGCGATTATGCCAACAGCGCAGCAAATCCGGGATATCATTATCTGCGATCGGTTGGCGTTTATCATCGAGAGAGAAACCATCCGCCATCATGTCATAAAACCAAACGAAGTCAGTCCCCTTTTCCCTTACCCCCAGCTTCGTAAAGATGAGAATCGCGGTAGATACCCCCGCGTAAGGCTTAAAAACCCCCGACGGCATCGATATCACCCCCTCTAGCTTATGTTCCTCTACCAAGATGGTGCGGATGTCCCTGTGGGCCTTCGACGAGCCAAATAGCACCCCATCCGGCACAATTACCGCGCCTTTTCCCCCCGTCTTCAGCAACCGCAAAAACAGGGCCATGAATAATAACTCGGTTTTAGTGGTGTCGATGATTTTCGATAAATCCTTGGCAATAGTAGATTTCTCCACCGAACCCTTAAACGGTGGATTAGCCAGAATCATGGTAAAACTATCCTCTACCCCGGCGTGATCCTCCGAGAGGGAATCCCGGGCCTCGATAATCGGCTGCTCGATACCGTGTAACATCAGGTTCATACTGCCAATGCGTAACATCGTCGCATCGAAATCAAAACCGTGGAACATTTGGTTATTGAAATGCTCTAGGTTGCCGCGTTCATGGAGCAATCGTCCCCCCTCGCTGTCCTTTAACTCCCGCACATACTCGGCAGCCGCTACTAAAAAGCCTCCTGTGCCACAGGCCGGATCACAGATAACCTCCCTCAGTCCGGGTGCTAATAACTCCACCATCAATTTGATAATATGGCGCGGCGTGCGAAACTGTCCGTTAGTCCCGGCTGTACTCAGTTTTGAGAGCATATACTCGTAAAGGTCGCCCTTGGTGTCGCGATCCTCCATCGGGATTTTTTCGATTTGCTCGATTACTGTTGCCAGTAGTGCCGGGGAGGCGATGAGAAACACCGCGTCTCTCATGTGTTTGGCGTAGGTGCTACCCTTGGAGAATTGCCCCAGATCTTTGATAAAGGGAAACGCTTCATCCCGGACAATCTGGAGCATTGTCTCGGCATCATCGAGATTTTTGAAGTGCGACCAACGGATATGCTGTTGGCTGGGGGTAAAGGTGGGATTTTCCAGTTTTTCGCCTAATCTTTGGGCTTTGCGCTCTTTAGCCAGTTCTAGGTCATCTAGGCGCTTGATAAAGAGTAAATAGGAAATCTGCTCGATTACCGAAAGCGGGTTACTAATGCCGTTATTCCAGAAGGTTGTCCAAAGTTTATCTATTTTGGATTTTAATTCGCCGGTGATCATCGCTGTTTATTTGTTCACTGCTTTTAATATTGCAGTAATATTGTACTAAAAATCGATGTTTCAGGGTGAAAAATGCTATTAGGTACTTAAGTAATTAGCTTTTGTCCCTTGCTTGCCCCACCTCCCACCTCCCCCTTACCTGTACGGGCGGGAAAAAAGTTTTTTTGGGTACAGGAAGTATGTAAAATGGAATGTTGATCTTTCTTGGCCTAAACAGCATTTCATGATTTCGAGTAACGACTTTCGGAGCGGTACGACCATCGAGATAGATGGCTCTGTCTGGCGGGTGGTAGAATTCCTGCACGTCAAACCGGGTAAGGGATCGGCCTTCGTGCGAACCAAGTTAAAAAATGTTCAGACCGGCAACGTGGTAGAACGGACGTTCCGGGCAGGGGAAACCTTGCCCTCAGCCACGATCGAAAAGCGCACCATGCAGCACACCTACAAAGAAGGCGATCAGTTTGTCTTCATGGACATGGAGACTTTTGAGGAAGCAACTCTCACCCCGGTACAAATGGGCGATCGAGCCAAGTATCTGAAAGAAGGAATGGAAGTCAATATTCTCTTTTGGAATGATCAAGTGTTAGACATAGAATTGCCCACCTCGGTAATCTTGGAAATCACCGATACGGATCCAGGAGTCAAGGGAGATACGGCCACCGGTGGCACCAAACCGGCGATCGTAGAAACGGGAGCGCAGGTGATGGTTCCCCTGTTTATTTCTATCGGTGAAAGGATTAAAGTCGATACCAGGGATGGTTCCTATCTGGGACGGGAATAATTGTGATGAGAAGCCCAGAAATGAGGCCTTAGGGGCGGGTTTAGGACTAAAGCCAGTTTGTTCCGAGCCTGTTTCCCAAAACTTAGCCGCTAGATGCGAAAAATCGACGGTTTGGTAGGTGCGAATTTGGATTTGTTGCTTTTTATTTGCGAGGGGATTTCAGAGCGGTGACTATTGATTACAACGAAATTCGAGAACTGATCAAAACATTGGCAGCAACGGATATCAGTGAATTTAGCCTGAAAAGTGCAGATTTGGAGCTAAATATCCGCAAAGGAACCGTTAATACTGCCCTTGGGCCTCTCCCCGCTCCCTTGCCGGTGGTGACGGACCCGGTCGCCGCTCCAGTGGTAGCCGCAGGTCCCACCCCGGTCCCAGAAACTCCCACTCCCGAACCCGTAGCCGCCGCTATGGATAAAAAATGGCTGGCGATTACCTCTCCGATGGTCGGCACTTTTTATCGCGCTGCTGCTCCCGATGAACCGTCTTTCGTGGAAAAAAACGATCGGATCCGTGTCGGACAAACGGTCTGTATCATCGAAGCGATGAAGTTGATGAATGAAATCGAAGCGGAGGTGGCCGGGCAAATCGTCGAAATCGCCGTCGCTAACGGTGAACCGGTAGAATTTGGTCAGACGTTAATGTGGGTTAATCCCGAATAGATAGAATGAAAGCTATCCTCATGACCGCCGTGGATGTCCTACAGCTTAAGGAAGTCCCCACCCCGAAAATTAGTCAACCGCATCAGGTTTTAGTAGCATTAAAAGCCGCTGGTGTCAACCCTATTGATACAAAAATTCGTAAACGCGGCACTTTTTACCCCGAGCAAATGCCGGCCATTTTGGGCTGTGACGGGGCGGGAATTGTCGAGGCCGTTGGGGCGGCGGTGCAGGATTTTCGCCCCGGGGATGAAGTGTATTTTTGTAACGGCGGACTGGGCAAGGCCGGCACGGGAAATTATGCTGAATATGCCCTGATCGAGGCGGATTATCTAGCCCACAAGCCGAAATCTCTTTCTTTTGCCGAGGCGGCCGCTGTACCTTTAGTTTTAATCACCGCTTGGGAAGCACTCTATGATCGCGCCCGTCTTCAGTCGGGACAAAGCGTACTTATCCATGGCGGGGCCGGGGGTGTTGGTCATGTCGCGATTCAGTTGGCGAAACTGAGGGGAGCTAAAGTTTATACGACGGTGGGAAATAGCGATAAAGAGCGTTTAGTGCGGCAATTAGGGGCAGATTACCCGATTTTATACAAACAAACCGATTTTGTCTCGGCGATACTTCAACAAACCGCAGGGAAAGGAGTAGATATCGCTTTTGATACGGTGGGAGGGGAAACTTTTGGGCAAACTTGCCGAGCGGTGCGAGTGTACGGCGATATGGTGACGATTTTGGAACCTACGGGCAGCTGGAAGGAAGCGCGCGATCGCAATTTGCGGATTAGTTTAGAATTAATGTTAACCCCGGCTTTGATGGGACTGCCAGAAGCGCAAAAATATCAAACAGAAATTCTCAGACAAGGGGCGCGTTTAATTGATGAGAAAAAGTTAACTATTCATCTCTCCCAAACCTTCCCTTTAGCGGCAGCTATCAGCGCCCATCAATTGCTAGAAACTGGTTCGGTGACGGGGAAAATAGCCCTAATTATCGACTAGAAATCTGCTTGTCACTATTTTCTCTCATAAGCTGCCCGCGTATTTAGGGTTGGCTGAATAAATCTAAAAACCTTGTTGGATAAGACTTTTAGACCTTTTTGAAATCCAAAAGTGGCCGGCATGGGAGTGATCAGGGGGAAAATTCAGGTACTTTTTCCCTGAAAATTAGGTAATTGACCACCTGAAAATCGGTAAAACCCTACACCCTACACCCTGCTCCCAGGAAAAACTTTTTGCCGCAAACCCTAGATAGTCAACAGTTTAGTTGAAACCCGATTAAATTTTCGATCGCTTTGACCAAATCTTGATTAGTCCAATTCCGGTACAGACAAGCGGCGATCGCACATCCCCCCGCACCCACTCCCTCTTTGACAAAACCCTGTTCATAAGCTTGCAAAACCGGGTATTTAGAGGCAGAAAAGTCTAATTGTGTGGCTAATAAAGGCAATTTTCCGATCATGCGGGCTAATCCCACCGTATCCCCCGTTTTATCTTCCGCTACCCAGCGAGTTGTGCCGACGATGATATTTTCCCAGTTAACCGGATAGGCATATTTAGCCACTAGAGCTTGAATTAGGGCAGAAACGGCTAACATTTGGGTTCCTCCGGCGAGGAGTACCCCACCCTGCCGACTGGCGGCGATCGCCATGCCAGCGACGAAAATCTGCTGAGGATCGCCTAGAGCGGCGATTACCTCAAAAGGATCAAAAAATTCTTTTCTCCCCAATCCCTGCTCAACTATTGCCTGTTTCTGAGCATGATTGCACTGGGGATGGCTGCTATTAACTTTGTCCTTGGCCTGATAACCCAATCCCGTTAAAATAGCGAGGGCGGTGGTGGTGCCACCGACCACACACTCGCCGATAATTAGATAACTAGACTGGCGGGCTAATTTTTCTCCCCAGGTTAATCCTTGGGCGAACAGGTGTTTTACTATGGGGAGATCTAGGGCGCGGCCGGTGGAGAGACAACGGGCCGGTTGTCCCCCCAGTTCGATATAATCGACGGCCGGGGGTAAGGGTAAACCCGCATTAAAAACCCGGACGGGAATGGCTAGATTTTCCACCACGGCGCGGGTAATATAGGCAGGAGAAGCACCTACCGTTAGGGGAGGTAAGGGATAACGGGGATGGGGAGAAACCCCTTTAACGACAAATTCGGCATCGGCGATCGCTGTATATTTTCTATCTTCCGGGGTAGCACCGGCGGTGGAGATTCCGGGGATTAATCCCGTCTCGGTAAACCCCAAAACTAGGGCAAATATCGGACAAGATTTTTGATGGCGCTGTAACCAATTTTGCCCCCGTTCGATTTCCGTGTAAATTTTAATCATCTGTTGATTTTGTCCTCTTACTTATCACTATTTCGCTCTCTCCATGAGATGATCTTTGATTTCGACATATTTAGGAAATAAGTTATCAATACTAGCCAGTTTTCCCCCGTATGCTAAGGCTGTAGCCATAATAATACGGTCAAAAGTATCTTTGTGAATGGGAGATAAATTAACGGCTCTAATGGCAATTTCGGGGGTAATTGAAAATATATCTATTTTAGCTACTGTTAAAGCTTGTTGAATCCACTCTTGAAGGGGATAACTGAATTCTAATCTTCCCCGTTGGTTAGCAAGGGCTATTTCATAGCAAGAAATGGGTGAAACTCCGAGAGATTCTGCTAACTCAAATTTTTCTAGCCAATGATCGAGAAATCTGTCAAAATTGCCATTTATTAACCACAGCTAAATATGCGTATCAAGCACAATTACTTCAGACATTCCCAATCTTCTTCATCTACAATAGGACTGACTATATCACCTAGTATTTTAGCTTTAACCACCATATTCTCCACTGGAAAACGCCGTTTGAATAAGGATGGTTTTTCTTCTAATAAGTTGTTTTTGCTGGCGGTAAAATTTTTAATTAATTGATAAAGTTCATCCAGTTGTTCTTCAGGTAAATTATCAATTGCTGTTTGAATAAGTTCTTTAACAGTCATAGTTTTACTCTCTATTGTCTGAACTTGAGTAATATTATAACACAACGGTTCATTCAATAAAGGGGCTCATCTTTAGATTTTACCTAAAATACAGCATTCGGTTGGGTTGAGGCAACGAAAGATTCTACCAAAATTAGGCACATTATCGCATTTACATAAGGACAATTCTACATATTCTTTAGCTTGAGCAATGATGATAAATTTACCTAATTGTGTCGATTAATTTTCGGTATATTTTTCCAGATTTCCGATTATTTTACTAGCTTTGCTTAAGGTTTTATATTTAGCCACAATTTATTTGTTGTTCAACTATTGCCTTAATCAACTCTTGTGGTAATTTTTCTAGATAATCTAACGTCGTATCTGTATCCCCAATATACTGTGATTCTAATTCTTGAAGCCATTCAATTCGGATAACATAACAACTATCATTAATCGTTTCTCATTCATCATGTAAAATAAAATCAGCTTTTTTGGGTAGCAAAGATTGAATTTTAGCCTTTAAAAGTGGAGGATGAATTAAATTATTGTCTTCCGGTAAAGACTGCTCAAAAAACTTCAAACTTTCTCCGTATTTGGTAAGCTAAGACGCATTTAAACCGCTTATTCTTAGATTAGCGGAATCTCCCCCAATGCAAGAGTGCCTTATCTCAACAAGTAATTTAAACACTTAACAGCTTATGTCTCCCCTGTCTTCTGCAATTATCGATACTTGGCGACGTTTTTACCGAGATCCCCTGGCGGTAATAGGAGCGATCGCATTAATGATAATTATTCTTGCTGTCCTATTCGGTCCGATTTTCTATCGAGTCCCTATCGATGCGATCGATTTCAGTCAAGCTACGGCTCCCCCTAGTTTAAAACATCTTTTCGGGACTAATGATCTAGGCCAGGATCAATTGGCGAGAATCTTGGTGGGGGGTCGAATTTCCCTAGCGGTGGGCATTGCTGCTATGATGGTGGCGATGATTCTAGGGACAGCGATCGGGGCTATTTCTGGGTTTTACGGGGGCGCGATCGATGGCTTATTGATGCGATTAACGGATTTATTCCTATCTTTGCCCCAATTGCCCCTACTTTTACTGATTGTCTATCTATTTCGCGATAGTATCAAAAAAATCGCTGGAGCGGAAACGGGCATTTTTATCCTTGTGGTTTTGGTAATCGGGGGTTTAAATTGGATGTCGGTGGCGCGATTGGTGCGGGGAAATTTCTTAAAAATACGGGAGATGGAATTTATCTCGGCTGCGATTGCTTTGGGGGCCAGTCCTTTCCGTTTAATCTGGGTGCATTTATTGCCTAATGTTTTGGGAATGATTATCGTGGCGGCTACTTTAGCGGTGGGTAATGCGATTATTACCGAGTCAACCCTGAGTTTTTTGGGTTTGGGTTTCCCCCCCGATGTGCCGACTTGGGGCCAAATGTTATTTAAAGCTAAAGATTACTTGACAACTGCCCCCCACTTGGTCATTTTTCCCGCTCTAGCTATCGTGATCACGGTGTTAAGTATTAATTTTATCGGTGATGGTTTACGGGATGTCTTTGATCCTAATGTTTAAGGAAGCGTAGAAGTGGATAAGTACCGAAAATTACCCAGAACCTCTATGATGATCAGTAGCGATGGTGAGGAAATAAATACTGTGAGTAGCGTAACTGTCATTAGCGATCAGAAGTTTGACCAAGAGGTTTTTGAGGTCGAAAAACCCGTTTTAGTCTATTTTTGGGCGAGTTGGTGCGGTCCGTGTCGTCTGGTATCTCCCTCGATCGATTGGGTGGCGAAAACCTACGGCGAACGGCTAAAAGTAGTTAAACTAGAAATAGACCCTAACCCCAACTCGGTGGCTAAATGTGATGTGAAAGGTGTTCCCGCTTTACGCATCTTTAAAGATAACGAAATTATTGCCACTCATGAAGGGGCGATCGGCAAACAACAATTACAATCTTTTATCGATACCTATGTCAGCTAATTAGGTATCTGTGGTTATGAATAACTTAACCCTAGCACACCGCTTACAGGCACTCCAATCCAACGTTTTTGCCGATATGGATCGGGCAAAAGCTGCCAGTAGAGAAGCGGGTAATACCATTATCGATCTTTCGCTCGGTTCCTCCGATCTTGGTGCTGCTCCCCACGTTATCGATGCTATAGAGCGATCTCTCCACGATCCTCACACCCACGGCTATTTACTCCATAATGGTACACGAGACTTCCGAATAACTGCCGCTAACTGGTATAGCGATCGCTTTGGTGTCCCCGTCGATCCGGAAACGGAGGTTTTACCCCTAATTGGTTCTCAGGAAGGCACGGCCCATCTACCTTTGGCCCTTCTCAACCCCGGGGATTTTGCCCTGCTCCTCGATCCGGGTTATCCCTCCCATTTGGGCGGTGTTGCCCTTGCCGGCGGTCAAATCTACGGAATGCCAATTTTGGCAAAAAATGACTTTCTGCCGGTTTTAGAGGACATTCCTGAGCCAGTGCTGGCACAATCGAAGCTGATGGTCTTGAGTTATCCCCATAATCCCACCACAGCGATCGCGCCTTTAGCATTTTTCCAAAAAGCGGTTGATTTTTGCCGTCAGCATAATTTAGTTTTAATCCACGATTTTCCCTATCTAGACATCTTTTTTGCGGGAACATCGCCTCCCCCGTCAATTTTACAGGCCGATCGAGCTAAAACTAATTCGATCGAGTTTTTTACCTTTTCCAAGTCCTATAATATGGGCGGTTTTCGCATCGGTTTCGCCATTGGCAACCCGCAGTTAATTATGGCTTTGCGACAGATTAAAGCCATGGTTGATTTTAATCAGTATTTGGGCATTCTCAACGGTGCGATCGCTGCTTTAACTGGTAATCAAGATTCGGTCAAAGAAACCGTCGCTATCTTCCAAAAACGCCGGAATGTGTTTATTAATGCCCTAAATCGCATCGGTTGGTCGGTTCCCACTCCGGCTGCCACTATGTACGTTTGGGCGAAAATTCCCCCCAGTTGGCCGGGTAATTCCGTCGATTTTTGTCGGCAATTGGTGGCCCAAACTGGTGTCGCTGTTTCCCCCGGTTCCGGTTTTGGTAAGGGTGGTGAGGGGTATGTGCGTTTTGCCTTAGTTCACGATCCCGATATTCTAGAGGCCGCTGTGGATAAAATTGGCGCTTTTTTGGGATAAAACCGATATTCTAAGCAGTGGTTATGCTGCAATGGATAACTTTCGCCTTGTTGCTTCTGATATTCCGGGTGATATTGGTAATGTGTCCACTCCCAAACTTTCTAGTATTATCGGATTAGGCATACTAGGTAGTGGTTTAGTGGTGCGTCGCCTCGCTAAACGTCGTTAACCGGTGTGGGGTGAGGAGATGAGTTACAATTTCCCTAATTCCCTACCTTTGCAGTTAAAAGCTTTAATTGTGCTGCTGCCTTTGTAATTCCTCGATAGTTGCGGGGGATAAATCGGTAAATCGGGCAATTTCTGGGATAGGAAAGCCGGCGGATAGCATTTTCACGGCAATTTGTCGAGCTTTTTCCTCTCTGCCTTCCTCTCTGCCTTCCTCTCTGCCTTCCTCTAAAATATCTTGATAGATGACTGATTCTCTCATAATGTCACTCCGAAGGATTTTTTTAATCGTCTCTCGATT
>VYLB01000193.1_pt1 | contig 12854 bp, 10 predicted proteins | sample 5114431 | NCBI WGS metagenome assembly VYLB01 (sample SAMN12291786, study PRJNA351875) | freshwater metagenome | isolation source: freshwater lake | place: USA: Michigan, Gull Lake | collected 2013-08-08
GGCAAAACCAGAGATTCGGTCGCCTTGTGCAGGTCAAAGCCTGAGTTGCCCATCGAATTTTAGACCTAACTCCTCGGAATTTGAGAACTCTATCAACATGCGATTACCCTGAGTAGCAATCGTTCCGATTAATGTAAAATTAACCCCTAATAAAACCAGTTTACCGATTCTCAATAGCCAATCAAAGCGATTGCAAGGATGCAGAGATTCCCTACTTTCTAAATGCCACCACCAAGCCTGAGCAGAAATAGGTAAAGTCTCCCGATATTCAGCTAAATCAAGAACTTGAGTAATTTTGTAGCTTTTCTGTTTTAATCTATTATCTTGTTCGATTAATTTTGACCGCATATCAACCGAAATTTCCGCCTCAGCTTCCATTTGTTTATGAAGAGCATCTCTGGCGGCAATAATTTCTAAAGCCTGTTCTTTTTTCAGAGATTTATTATGAGAAGTATCTAAATAATTTAGAGCATTCTGGTAACGCTCTAAAGCAACTTGAAAGGGTGTCGGCACAGGTGCAGGAGAATTCATATTATACTAAATCCGTTGAGCATAGGCTACTTATAAGGACAGGCAAGAGGCAAAACGGAGAATAAATAATCAGTTTTTAATAACCGGATTTAGCATGAAAAAGGCCGATTACTGATAGACTCGACCGCGCCAACGTTGGGGACGGGTAAAAGCAGAGATAAAAATGCGGATAACTGCCAGCGGATCCGCTAGGGGAGATAGCCAAAATAATCCTGAAGATAGATTGACTTTTTCGCCGCGATAGTAACTAGGAGAGACAGCCAATAAAAGGGCAAAACGAATCAATAACAGCAGCAGGTTTAAAGTCAAGACAATTTTTAAACTCAGGAAATCGTAGCCAAAAATCAAAGCTGTGAGCAGTAAAGGCGTGATAATTATCGGTAATCCCTGAGTAAGAGCTAATAAAGCTAAATCGCCCCATAATTGCCCCTGATAGGAGGCATCTTTGAGGTCAAGAGATCTGCCCCATTCGCGCCAAGTTTCCTTGAGTCCTTCATACATTCGCACCCGAATTAATTTCGCCCCATCGAGAAATCCCACCCGATAGCCTTTCGTTGCCGCTAGACGGGCCAGGGTGACATCATCGCAAAAAGAACCTTTTGCCCCGCTATAACCGTCTAAAGCCGCTAAAACTGACCGCCGGCAGAGAAAACATTGACCATTGGCCATCACTCGTTCGGGATCTTGCCCGCGCACTCCGGCCGCATCAAAGCGATAGAGCAAAGTCATCAATAAAGCCGGCTGTAACCACCATTCTCCCGGATAGGAGAGGATAAATTGCGGCGACAGGGAAACTAAATCGTAACCTTCTGCGATCGCAGTTTTAACTAAACTAGCGACTAAATTTTCTTGGGGTTGGGTATCGGCATCAATGCCCAAAATCCAGTCACTTTTAGGAGAACTAAACAAAAAACCATTGTGTAACGCCCAGGGACGACCTACCCAATCGGTAGGCAAAGGATAATCGGTTTTCAAGCGAAAGCGGGGGTCTTTTGCCGCTATCTCTTTAACTTTTTCCCTAGTACCATCTTGGGAATTGCTATCGACAATCAGAATTTCTCGCACTTCGTAACTCTGTTGACTCAATCCCCGTAAACAACCGTCAATCCTGGCCACTTCGTTTAACGTCGGCACAATTACGCTTACTGTCCCTAACATCTCCGGGGTGGGAGGTTGGGGAGTCAGGGGAGGACGACGACGCACCCCTTTCAGCAGACGGGAAAGAAGGATAAAAAAGGCAACAGCCTGAGACAGCAGTAGCCCCAGGCAGAATGCACCGAGAATTATCTCAGTTAACAACTTATTTGGCTCCTCTCACCGACACAACGGGGATTTTTAGGGTTGTTACTTCGCTTGTCGGCACTGTTTGTCGGGAAGCAACAGCCTTGGCGCGATTATAGAGAAGGATTAAAGGCAGAACACCGGTGAGTAATCCTAAGAAAATCGGCGGATAAATACCAGCACCGATACTCATGACCGTAGCAAAGCCAAAATTACCTAAATACATCAGAAAAGGCAGGGTTAAATCTTGACTTGGCAGTTTCACCGGTTGCGCTTGCCAGATTAAAGTGGCTACCGTCATAAAAACACAGCCTGTACCGAACCAACCGGCAAAATTTTCATAGGGCATCCCAAAGAAGTCCCCCGGTTGTTCCCAAATCCAGAAGGGGATGGTAGTTTGACTCATGGCCGGATCTAGGACAAAATCCCATGAAGTTAATAATACCGCCCCGATAGCGATCGCTCCTAGATTTTGTAGCCATTGGGGTAAAGCAAGAGTGGATAAACCAACACGAGCGATAATATAGGCACTAAAACCGAGATAAAACCAAGATAGGGGGATAGTAAAGGGTACTAAACCCGCAATTTTGTAACCTAAGCCCGAAAGATAACGATAATGACCGAAAGGAAAGCCAGTACTGGTTCCTAATAGTTCGCTACAAAGGGATAAACTGATAGCGGGAACCATGAATCCTAACCAGTGCCACACTCCTAGAGTTCGATAGGCATAAACAGCCACCGCTGCCATTCCTAACACCATATACACCACACCCCCCCCGGCCATTGACCAAGCAAAGAAGGTTTTGCCAAAATCTGGTAAATTGGCCACAAATTCGGGATGGGGCAAGACTAGCAACAATCCGGCTAGTCCAAAAGCCATCGATACAATATGACCGATGAGCAGAGCTTTTTCGATCGCAATTAGTCGTCTCATTAAATCTCTAGCACTGCGAAGGGATAATCATTTTCAAGTTTACAAATCTTTATTAAAGAATTATTACCCAGATCGGTCACTTTCGGCAAAAAAGTTTTACAGGGGTTAGGGATTGGCCTGTAGTAGTTCTTTAGGAGTCACTAGGCAGGAGTCAGTGGTCATAATAATCAATCAAATTGTCTATTTAGAGATTTTGTGCTAATTTATACTTGGTTTTTTCATTTTTTCAACCCCCAAAAATTAATTATGCAAGGGGCAATGACTAAGAGGATGTTTGAAAATATATGTTAACAATGATGCTTTTAGCCCGAAAAAAAGGTTCTTCGGTTTGTGTTATGTAATGGACGGGGGTTATAAGGGATGAAACCCTTATCTAGAAAGACATTGCTTCGATTTTTGCCAATTGTTTTCGATCTAGAACGAGCTAATCAATTAAGTCTCTTGCCAGATAAGGATTTAGTCGATTTATGCCACCCTATTGAACCATACCAAGTAACGAAGAACCGAAACTCTCTCCACCAGACTCACTATAATTAAAAAGGTAGCCTAGCTATGTCGGCAGAATCTAGACATCGGAGCTTACTTGCCAATCGATACCAACTGGTCGAGTTGATCGGTAGTGGTGCCATGGGACAAGTATATCGAGCAGAAGATAAACTATTAGGTGGCGTAACCGTCGCCGTGAAATTACTCTCGCAAACTCTCCTCAACCAAAGAATGCGTGAGCGCTTCGAGCGAGAGGCGACTATTTCGGCACTTTTAGGCGAAAAAAGTATTCATGTTGTTAAAGTTCGTGATTATGGTGTAGATGACAAGGAAGTCCCCTTCTACGTCATGGAATTTTTGCAGGGGGGGAGCATTAGTGAAATCATCAAACATCAGCCGCTGCCCCTCCCGCGCTTTCTCAATCTCACCCGTCAGATTTGTTTCGGCCTGGAATGCGCCCATAAGGGTATTATCTTCCAAGGGGAGATGTGTCCGATTATTCACCGGGACATCAAACCAAGCAATATTATGGTGGTTCAGGACTCAGGATTAGGGGAATTGGTGAAAATTCTCGATTTCGGCATCGCTAAACTCATCCAATCGGGAGAATCCCAAACCCAATCGTTTATGGGAACCTTAGCCTATTGTTCCCCGGAACAGATGGAAGGTAAAGAACTCGATCATCGTTCCGATATCTACAGTTTTGGGATTATGATGTACGAGATGATCACGGGAGAAACGCCCGTTTTTCCCGATAATCCCTCCTTTGGCGGTTGGTATGAGGTTCACCACTACGCCGAACCCCGTTCCTTTAATTCTAGCTTGCAATTACCGCCAGAATTAGAACAGTTAATCCTGCGCTGCTTGGCCAAAGCACCCAGCGAGCGCCCGCAAAGTGTTACAGATATACTACAACGTCTCGAACGACTTGAACCCCTAGTCAAAAATGAAATAGTCAAAAAAACCGACGATTACACCAGCAAAATCAAACCCCTTGATGATTTAAATCAAACCATTGTTTCTGCTGCTAATGCGAGGGATATCTGTCTCAAGTCCAGTTGGCCCGAGGATAAACCGCACCAAAAAATTGTCTTCTCACGCTGTCTCCGAGCTGCTGACGGCGTTTTTGCCAGTTTATGGGTAATGTTGGATCGAGAGGATATCGCCGTCCGGGTTGCTAGTGTCCGTTATAATAAATTCCTCTTTTTACCCACACCCCACCCGATGCTTCTCTGGATTACTCTCCTCTATCATCGTCAATGGGGACCCCGCTGGTTGCCCTGTTATTTGGACTTAAAAACCCCCCAAGGTCAAAAAATGACCAAAACCCTCGCCGAAACCGGTCAATACTGGATTTTATTTTTCTCCCTCGAAGGCGGCCCTATCTGTGAAAATGTGATCACCGCTAATATTCCCCCCAATCAATGCCAAATTTTGCGGCAATGGGTGACAGATAGTCAATTAGCCCAGGTTGGCAGCCCACAAATTAGCAAGCGGATGTTAAAACAGAAACTCGAGCAACTTAAACCCCAGATTCTGGGCAAATTAGCCTCAGAATTCCCCCTGCGGCCCTAAAAAATTAGGGAGGCATTGACTAACCTCCCTTTTTATCGATACTATTCACCCAGATTACAGAGGTCGATAGACACGGTAATCAATATTGGGGAAAATATTATCGATTTCCTCGACTTTTTGCAACCAACCGGCATCAATCTTCTCGGATTTCACATCTTCATAGATTTTATTTAACCGCAGCAGGTGGGAACGAGTGCGCCGGACAGCATAGGGAACCATCGTACCGGTTCGCATAATAAACGCCCAATCGGAAGATTGGGCCAATAATAACTCCCGGGCCGCCTGATTTAAAGCCCGTTCCTGCAATTCATCCTCCGCTTCATGATGACTTAATTCAATCATCCGTTCCGTGCCTTTGTGTAGGTGAGGATAGATCCAAGCGTTAGTTTCATTCAGCCAGTATTCATGGAAACCCTTATAACCCCAACTGGATTGGGAAGGACGACAGACCTGCTGATTGGGTTTAGCCCGGAGATAATCGGCTAAATGGGTCATTTGGTAGATATTTTGGTCATACCAAGACTTACGGAACAGAAAATCAATAAACCAGGGTCCCTCATACCACCAGTGACCGAATAACTCGGCATCGTAGGGAGAAACAACAAGGGGAGGACGGCCCATAATTCCGGCTAAACTCTCCACTTGCCGCTCGCGATTATACATAAAATTGCCCGCGTGTTCGGCGGCTTTTTCTTTGGCCCAGTAGGGGTCATAAAGCCCTTTTTCCGATAAACCACCGTCCCGGCTAGTAATTTTGTGGTATTTGATGCCTATATTCTTGCGTTGACCGTTGGGCATGATATAGGGCTTAATATATTCGTATTCTGCTTCCCAGCCCAAATCTTTATAGAATTCCCGATAAACTATATCCCCCGGATAACCAACTTGGGAAGACCAAACCTGTTGAGAAGATTCGTGGTCACGACCGAAAGCAGCCACCCCGGTTTCCGTGAAAATGGGCGCGTAACTGCCGTAACGGGGGCGAGGACGACCGTAGAGAATACCGTGGCCATCGACGAGGAAATAACGAATGCCCGCATCGGCTAACATTCTTTCTACCCCTTCGTAGTAGGCACATTCCGGCAACCAAATGCCCTTGGGACGACGACCGAAATTTTCTTCGTAGTGTTGACAGGCCACCTCAATTTGTGCCCAGACCGCTTGTGGGTACATTTTCATCAGGGGCATATAACCGTGAGTCGCACCACAGGTGATAATTTCTAGGTTATTACTGTCAAGGAATTGTTTAAAAGCTTTGACCAGATCTTGATCGTATTTTTCCCAAGTTTGTCGGATACTTTGGAAAGATTCAGCGTAATATTCGGCTAAGTAGCGAATATGGCCATTGTGTTGATTATGGTCGATTTCTTTAGCAATTAATTCTTCTAACTTACCTAAGTGTTCTTCATAACGCTCTTGCAGTAACGGATCCCGCAGCATCGACACCAAAGGCGGAGTCATGCTCATGGTCATTTTAAAATCGATACCGTCCCGCTTGAGACCTTCAAAAACTTGCAGCAGAGGGATGTAGGTTTCTGTGATTGCTTCGTATAACCATTCTTCTTCGAGGACGTAATCGCTTTCGGGATGGCGGACGAAAGGGAGATGAGCGTGGAGAACTAGGGCAACATAGCCAAAAGCCATAGGATTTCTTCTTAGAATTAAGGAATAAAACTTTAAGATTAGGTTGAGTAGATTTTATACTATCTTAAGCTTCTACAATAAAGAATATGATAAAAGTCGATCGATCGTCGATCGATCTCGTCAATCCCTAGGTTTACTAATTTTCCGATGCTCCCATCTAACGAGCCACTGACTGCTTTAGGGAGAGAGACGACAACGCCTCTCTCGATTCAACTTTTGCTGTTTGTTGATGACCGTCCCAGTTCTCAAGAAATTATCCGTCAAATTCAGTCCTATCTCCAGTCTTTAAAGTCTGATTACCCGATTGACCTACAAATCATCGAAATTCGCCAGCAACCTCATTTAGTCGAACATTTTCGCCTTGTAGCTACCCCCGCCTTGGTCAAAATTGCCCCCGTCCCCCGCCATACCCTCGCGGGCAGTAATCTGGTGGAACAGTTTAAACAATGGTTGGTACGTTGGCAAAAAGCGATTAAAGAGGAGGTCAAAAATCATCACGCTGAGGATGCACAACTTCAAGAGGTGGAACATTCGGGCGAACTCATCCGCATCGCCGATGAGGTTTTTCGTCTCAAACAAGAAAAGGAAGAATTATTAGAACAATTAAAATTTAAAGACCAAATTTTGGCTATGTTAGCCCACGATTTACGCAGCCCTCTCACCGCTGCTTCCATCGCTGTGGAAACCCTAGAATTAGCCTATCATCAACCAGATACGGAGCGCAGTCTGCAATTACGAGAACAACTGCACCAACAGGCCCGTAAACAGTTCCGGATTATGAACCGTTTGATTACGGATATTCTGCAAGCTTCTAAGAGCATGGCGGCCCAATTCACTCTCCAACAGAGTAAATTTTATCTCCAATCCCTCTGTCAGGAAATTTTGTCTCAATTTACCGATACTTTTCAGGAAAAGACTTTAATTCTCCAAAGCGATATCCCCCAAGATCTGCCCCCCGTCTATGCTGATGAGGAGTTAATCCGACAGGTGATTATTAATCTCCTGGAGAATGGGATCAAATATACCCCCGCTGGCGGCGCAATTACCCTTTCTGTGCTCCATCGTACTACTCAAAAAGTACAGGTAAGCATCAGTGATACCGGCCCCGGCATTCCCGAAGAAAAACAAGAGCATATTTTTGAGGGTCATGTGCGTCTCAAACGGGATGAGGGTAAAGAAGGTTATGGCATCGGTTTATCGGTCTGTCGCAAGATTATTCGCGCCCACTACGGTCAAATTTGGGTGGATAGTGTCCCCGACCACGGCAGTAGTTTTCACTTCACCCTGCCAGTTTATCGCTAAAATGCTCCGCTAACCAATTATCAATGTCCCCTAAAACTAAGTCGGGGATTTCCCAGGGGAACAGATGGGCCGTATCGGGGTAACATTTCCACCCAGACAGTTTCAGGTTTTCAGCCGTTTCTTGGCTCGAGGCACTGGTAATATGGCGATCCTTTGCCCCCGCCAGAACCAAGCAGGGAATTGTAATTTTGTCAAGGGATTTTAAACAATTGTAACCTTTTTTAAAAGCCCGATTTAAAGCGCGATCGGCAAATGGAGAAGTTTGTAAGTAGGCAGGAACAGCATCTTGAGCGAGGTATTGATAGGCGATCGCTTGATGTTGTGAAAAAAGGTACTGAAACAGGGAACGACGAGCAAAAGTATCAATATTCCAACGCCATCCCGGTTTAATCTGATTGAGAATTGCCGCCATCCCCGTCAAAATCAGATCTGTGGTGGTGATAGGAGGATGACTACCCCAAGGCCGCGCGGCCGAGGCCACTAGAATTAAACCAGGAAAGCGCTCCGGATGCCGCAATACTAATTCCAGTGCGATTATACCCCCCAAAGACCAACCGAGAATTAAACATTGCTGGATTTTTTGGCGATCGAGCAGCCCGATTAAATCCTCTAGATGTTCTTCTAGCTGAAAATCGCGGCGATAACGACTTTTACCGTAGCCGCGCAGATCCGGGGCCAGGGTTTGCCAGCGTTGGCAAAAATGATCGGTAAATACAGACATACTGGCTGCCGAACCGGGATGACCGTGCAGACAGAGGATCGGATAGCCATTACCTTTAATGTTAACGTTTAGAGCGATCGACATTGATCAGTTATCAGTTATCAGTTATCAGTTATCAGTTAAGCTAAGACGTATTTAAACCGCTTATTCTTAGATTAGCCGAATCTCATCCAATTCCTTTACTGTTGCAAGAGTGCAAGAGCGCAAGAGTGCCTCGTCTGGCCCAAGCAATTTAAATTACGAACAGCTTAAGCGAGCAGTATTAAATAGGGTTGGCTGAATAAATCTAAAAACCTTGTTGGGTAAGACTTTTAGACCTTTTGTCAATCAAAAAGTACCGGATATGGCAGTGATCGGGGGAAAATTCAGGGACTTTTTCTCTGAAAATTAGGTAATTGACCAGATGAAAATTGGTAAAACCCTACACCCTACACCCTACACCCCACACCCCACACCCCACACCCTGCCCCCACGAGAAACTTTTTCAGCATACCCTAAATAGCAGTTTCCTACTGTCTTTTCACTGTTCACTGTTTACTATTTACTGATCACTGATTATTGACTGGGATATATGAGCGATCGAGTCTCTGGTAAGTCATACTAGAGAATGGGAGAGAGTTGGTCTAGAGGTTGCGGGATCATTTTATCAATGATTCCGAGGAAAGTCCGAACTCCCGAAAGACCACACTTGCTGGATAACGTCCAGTGCGCGCGAGCGTGAGGATAGTGCCACAGAAAAATACCGCCCCTTTTTTCAGTAATCAGTAAACAGTAACGAAAGTAAATTCACTGATAACTGATCACTGATTGGGGGTAAGGGTGCAAAGGTGCGGTAAGAGCGCACCAGCAGTATCGAGAGGTACTGGCTCGGTAAACCCCGGTGGGGAGCAAGGTGGAGGGACAAAGGTTGGTCTTTTTCCTGTCCCGTTTTTAGGAACCGCTTGAGGTAATTGGTAACAATTATCCCAGATAGATAACCTCTATTCCGACAAAGGTAAAAGCGATTTTACTGCTGTTGGGAAATACAGAATTCGGCTTATGTCTGACTCTCTCCTTTATCAGTTATCAGTGATCAGTTATCAGTGATCAGTTATCAGTATTCAGGAGTTAGTTATCAGGAGTCAGGAGTCAGTATTCAGGAGATAGGAGATTGCTTTTATTTATTCTCCCCATCCCCCATCCCCCATCCCCCATCCCCCATCCCCCATCCCCCATCTTCCCGCTCCCATGTCCTTAAGTGATCCGCGTCGCCAAAAACAATTAAAAACCCTAGTGGAAAAGCTGGGTTTATCGGCTGATGTCCCCGTCAGGTGGGATTTATTAGATTTAGCTCTAACTCATCCCAGTATTTCCCGTGATAAGAATTATGAACAATTGGAATTTGTGGGCGATTCTGTGGTAAGACTCGTGGCGGCGGAGGTATTGTTAGAAACCTATCCGGAGGCGCTAGTGGGAGAATTTGCCGCCCTGCGATCGATGATGGTTAGCGATCGCACTCTGGCGGAATTTGCGGATCGCTACGGTTTCGAGCGTTATTTGTTGGTATCAAGTAGTACAAGCATTGATCATGCGGGGCGAATTTCCCGACTAGCAGACGCTTTTGAGGCGGTCTTGGGGGCTTTATATCTTAGTACACAGACTATGGTTTTAGTGCGTTCTTGGCTAGATGAACCACTAAGGGAAAAAGCGACCGAAATTCGTCGAGATCCGGCCCGACAGAATTATAAGGATGCCTTGCAGGAGTGGACACAAGCAAAATACAAAAAACTGCCGCAATATTTAGTAAAAGAAATCAACGGTTTAGATCAAGAGCGTTTTTGTGCGGAAGTGTGGTTAAATGAGCAGAAATTAGGAGTGGGAACCGGCAGAAGCAAAAAAGCAGCGGAACAAGCAGCGGCCAAATCAGCTTTTCTAGAAGTGGTTAAAGGCTAAATGCGGGCATTTTTGCTTAACGGACGAATTGCCAGAGGCGAATTTTAAAATCATAATTACCACTAGCCAAATACTGCCCATCGGGACTAAAAGCCAGAGATTCCACCCAGTCGGAATTATTATCAAACCAGGCCAACTGTTTACCCGTCGTCACATCCCATAAACGCACACCGTCATTACTAGCACTAGCGAGAATTTGTCCGTTAGGATGGAGTGCCAGGGAGCGAATTCGGGACGTATGACCGATGAGGGTAAATAATAACTTATTATTGCTCGTATCCCAGATTTTAATCGTGCGGTCTAAACTACCCGTAATTAAATTTTTACCGTCGGGAGTGTATAAAAGCTTGCTAACCGCTTGGGGATGGGCGGAAAATTTCGATAAAAATTTGCCCTCGCGGATGTCCCAAAAATTTACCTCACCGTTTTCATGACCACTAGCAAGGGTGACACCATCGGATTTCATCCCTAGGGAATAAACAAAATTACCCACCCAATTTAAACGATAGAGGGGACGGCGGGGAGGTTGCACTGTCCAGAGGCGAATTCCTTCCAAACCACCACTAATTAATGTTTTACCATCGGGAGTAACGGTGAGGGCGAGGACAGTATTACCGTGTTCGAGGGCAATTCCTAAATACTTGCCTTCCACCAGATTCCAAAAATTAATGGAACCATCTAAACCGCTACTAACTAATAATCTTTCGTTGGGACTAATGGCTAAAGCTTTGACGCTGGTTCTTTGGGCGCGAGTTTGGGAGACTTTTTGCCCTGTTTTTACCGACCAAATTCTCAGGAGAGGATCCGTATCACTACCACCGGCGAGAACTAATTGGTTATCGGGGCTGAAAATCACAGCATTAGGGGTGGATTGTTGCCCTTCTAAGGTTTTAGCGAGGGTAAGTCTGCCTAAACCTTCTACTAGGATAGTTTCTGGGGTTTTTTCGCCACTTTCAGCCGCGGGTTTAGGGGGGGCAATGGGATTTTGGGCATGACTAAGCTGATGTTGCCCGATTGTCAGCGTGGTTAAGACACTGACCACAATTGCCCCGACAAGTTTCTCCCCACCGATAAATCGGAATTTCATAAATTTAGTTGAATATTAACAAATGAACCGTGCTATAGATTCTAGCCTTTGAGGGGATTGATTGCCAAGCAAGGGGAGATTTTTGAGCTAAGAAGGTCGATTTTTTTCGTTTTTCAGGGTTGGTAAAGCCACTTGACCCGATTGGGGCGGTAAATAATATCTTGCTGCTTCTTCTTTGTTGATTACCTTGCTTTTTTGGCTCTGTTGCCACCGGGCTAAAATAGCGATCGCCATAATCGTTGCCCCTAAAGATAGCAGTGTCCATCTTTGTCCTACAACCCCGATTATGACATCTACTGCCGCTGCGGTAAAGATAAAGCTAGTTATTGGTTCTTGACGGTAAGCTTTCTTGAGAAAACGCGGCCAGAGGAGATTACTCATCGAAAATTTGGGTCTGAAACCCCGTCGTTTCACGACGGCTTTACTGTTAAATATTAACACATTTACGAAATATATGCTAAAATGTCAGACATGGAAAAAGCCTATTGGTTTCGATTTTACCCCACACCAGAATAAGAGTCGCTATTGCGGCGCACTTTGGGCTGTGTAAGATTAGTTTACAATAAAGCTCTCCATCTCAGAACACAAGCTTGGTACGAAAAGCAACAAAGAGTAGGATATACTGAAACTTCTTCAATGCTAACTGATTGGAAAAAGCAAGAAGAATTAGACTTTTTAAACGAAGTTAGTTGTGTACCTTTGCCACAAGGGTTAAGACATTTACAAACAGCTTTTACTAACTTCTTTGCTGGTCGTAAGCTAAACGGCGCTTAACCTGCATGATCCAATAGCTATAACCCTTTTGGAGTCTATATCGGTGATCCGAAGTAAAAGCCGTTTAGCTTACTAAGTATCCTAACTTTAAGAAAAAACATCAGGGAGGAAGTGCCGAATTTACCAAATCTGCTTTTAAATTTAAAGACAGACAAATCTATTTAGCTAAATGCACAGAACCTTTACTTATTCGATGGTCAAGACAAATACCAGAAAGCTGTGAACCAAGCACAGTAACAGTCAGATTACATCCTTCTGGACGCTGGCATATCTCAATTAGATTTGATGACCCAACAATTAAGCCATTACCCCCAACCGATAAAGCCATCGGAATTGACTTAGGAATTAGTAGCATAGTAATTACCAGCGACGGTGATAAAGTATCTAATCCTAAGCATTTTAAAAAGCATTATCAGAGACTGCGAAAGGCACAAAAAAGCCTTTCTAGAAAACAGAAAGGGTCAAAAAATCGAGAAAAGGCAAGAATCAAAGTAGCCAGAATTCACGCTCAAATCACCGATAGCAGAAAAGACCATTTACATAAGCTAACCACTCAATTAGTTCGTGAAAACCAAACGATTGTGGTT
>VYLB01000198.1_pt1 | contig 12818 bp, 7 predicted proteins | sample 5114431 | NCBI WGS metagenome assembly VYLB01 (sample SAMN12291786, study PRJNA351875) | freshwater metagenome | isolation source: freshwater lake | place: USA: Michigan, Gull Lake | collected 2013-08-08
TAATAACCATCGGCACGTCTAACAACTCTTACTCGTCTAATCTGTTGCTCTGAATAATAAACTAAGGTTTTTTGACTACACCATAAATCAAATTCTCCTGCTTTAAAACCATCAGTAAATCTGATTTTACGTCTATCATCAGATAGTTTATATCCCGTTAGTTTATACTCAACGGAACGACTATGCTTTTTGAACCGAGGAAAACCCTTTTTTCCCGGTATCTTAGCCTGACAATTCTGATAAAACCTATTAATTGATTGCCAGGCTCTATCAGCAGCCGATTGACGAGCTTGTGAGTTTAATTTATCAACCCAAGGTGTCTCTTTATTGTTAGCTAGTACCGCACAAAGCTTTTGGAGGTCATTGCGGGTTGTTCCTTTATTTTCTATCCAATAACGAACACAAGAATTACGCACAAACTGAGAAGTTCTGATAGCTTCATCGAGCCGGTGATATTGCTCTGGTGTTCCGTTTTTTAGCTTTGCTTCTACGACTAGCATCTAACAATCCACGACCATTGGCTAAATTAGGTATAACACAGTTTACCCACAGATGGTGGAATTAAATCGATGCTCCGCGGTTGATATTCTGGTCGGATTTCATCCCCCGCTAATTTTGTTGAGTATCTTGTCGAAAAATGTAGCGGGGGCATTCATCCGACATTTTAGGTAAGATAGTTTTAACGATTGCCTGTATGTAAAGGGGTATATTAATTTTATGACAGCTACTAGCACAATTCCCGATTTTTGTCAAGGGATAAAATATTTTGGGGCTTCCTTACCCGAATTTGATAAATATGCAGGAAAAGCCGCTATCGCTGAGGGAAAAACCGCTATTATTGCCGCTAATGACCCGAATGCTATCTATCAAACCCTCCTAGCCGCCGATGCTTTGCGTTACCTCACCCTACAAATCACCGCTACCAAAGAATCGGGACACCCCGGCGGTTTTGCCAGCGCTGCCGACGTGATTGCCTCTTTGATGATGTTAGGCCAGAAAAATATTTTCACCGAAGTGGGCCATCATGCCCCCGGTTTTTATAGTAACGTCTTTCTCGATCGCTCTCTCGAAGCCATGGGCATCGGCAACGTCAGGGAATTGGGAGAACGTTTTCGGGAAAAACACGGACTTTTAGGGCATCTTTCTGGACAAATCCCCGGACTGCTCGGGCCGGCCGGTCCTTTGGGCCAAGGACAACATTTCGCCATGGCGGCGGCCAAATTACACCCTAATACCCTTTTCCCTGTGACTATCGGGGATGGTGGTTTAGGAGAACCGTACATTATGAGTAGTTTTGGTCATTTTCACACTGCTTACCCTGAAATTACCAATTTTCTGCCGATTTTAGTTTGGAATGGCTATTCCCAAGAACACCATAGTATGGTGTCCCTGAAAACTAACGCCGAAATGGAAGCCTATTGGCGCGGTAATGGTTTTGAGGAAGTGATTTTAATTAATGCCAAAGACTTCGATGATGCTAATCAAAATGGGGAATATGTAGATAGCACCAAATTCTCTTTTAACCAGCGTCTGGAGTTCATGAAAGCGGTGTTAATGGCCACGGATAAAGCCGCCCAATTAGCTTTAGGAGGCCAACTAACGGTGATCATTATTAAACAACTTAAAGGGGCGGGAGTTCACAAACGGGGAGCGGCTTCCCATAATCTTTATCCAGGAGATTCTTTAGAAAAAGATTATATCGTTAGTGCCTTACAAGAACGCGCTTTACCCCCTGAAGCTTGGGCAATTGTTCGTACTAATTTCGAGCGCTCTGGAGGCGGTCCGGCAGTGGAAACAGTGGTGACGGAAAAAGTCTTCCCGCTGCCAGATTTAGGAACCTTACCGATGACCGAATCTAGCGTCGGTGGCGATAAAAAAGTAGCCACCACTGCCATGGGGGAATTAGTGGTAGCTGTGGGTAAAGCTGACCCCAATTTTGTTGTCACTAATGCTGATGGTAATGCCGCTTCGGGAATTAATAATATTAACGTCGGTTTAAAGATTATTCACCCCACCAGCGATGATACCTATTTCCAAGCACCTAACGGTCAAGTTTATGAGCCTTTAAGCGAGGATGCCTGTGCTGGATTAGCCGTCGGTTTATCTCTCTTGGGAGCGCGGACTTTATGGTGTTCCTACGAGTCTTTTGCTATCAATGGTTTACCGATTTGGCAGACTGTAACCCAAGCGATGGCCGAGTTACGTCGTCCCACTCCTTCTACTATTACTTTATTCACCGCCGGAGCCTTAGAGCAAGGGCGTAATGGTTGGACACACCAACGCCCAGAGATTGAAAATTATTTCGCCGCTATGATGCGAAATGGCAATATTTTTCCTCTCTTTCCCTGCGATGCTAACAGTATTCAAGTCTGTTATGAATGGGCGTTAGGAACTATCAATAAAGGCATTACAATCACCGCTAGTAAATCGCCTTTACCGGTGCGAACCACTTTTGAGCAAACCCGTCAAGCTTTAGAAAAAGGCGGCGTAATTCTCCACGAATCGGAAGGCAGTAAAAAAGTTGTTTTTGCCGTCATTGGTGATATGACTTTATTACCCGTCTTTCAGTCTGCACAACAGTTAGAAGCAGCGGGAATCGGTGTAAAAATCGTCTCGGTAATTAATCCCCGTCGTCTCTATCGTCCTGGCGATGTGATGAGTGAAACTAGCTCGGCAGCTGATAATAATTTCCTCGATGATGCTGGTTTTGACAGTCTCTTTGCCGGTGATGCTTTAATCGGAGTAACCGGTGGTACAAGCGCCATGTTAGAACCGATTATGTTACGCAGTAATGCGCGTCGGGATGTCTTCGCTTGGAAACGGGGAGAAACCACCGCCAGTGCCGGGGAAATTATGGCCTATAATGGCTTAACTGCCAATGCTTTAACTGCGCGTGCTACCCAGTTATTAGGTTAAGTTCCCAGTTAGTTTTTTTTGATTATTCCCTACTCTCTCTGATTGGAAAGTAGGGATTTTTTCCTCAGGTCACTTTCGCCAACGGAGTAAACTTTTAATAATTTTCCATAGGCGAGGATATTGGAGGGATAGATAGCGCTTAATATGGGATTTAAAACTAACTAAATCCTGAGATTCTTTCAGTTCTCTATCTTGATAAAAACGAATTAAATCATCCCGTCTTTTCAGTAAAATTTTAATTTGTTGGTAATCTTCTGAGCTTAAAACTTGATGGGGTTGAATATTTTCTGGCAGCGGGCGCGGGACGTAAAAAGTTGTATGAGATGGTGATAATTCCTGGTTCGGACGTTCTTTAGTATAGAGATAGATAGAAAGAGATTTACGCGATAAATGCCGTTGATTTTCTGGTAAATTAATCTGAGAAAATCCATGCCATGAATATTCATTGGTTTCAAAAATAACACAACAATTAAAGATAGGTAGAAAAGATTTAATCTTATTTTCTTCCGGTTGACGAGGATTGGAATGTAACTCTAGATTCCCTCCCCAATCTGCTTGCCATTGGGGATTTAAATAGATTAATAAATTCAAGCGGCGATGATACCAATGACGCTCATCGAAGTTAAAATCAATGTGAGGGTCTAATTCTTGACCGTGTAAATTTTCGTGGGTTCCACCCCCATAAAAACTAGGGTCTGGAATTAAATTATCGACACCGGTTAATTCGGAAATTAACTCTAAAAACTCTTTAGCTTGAACGTAGCGGCCAAACTGTTGATAAACACCCCCTAAACCGATTAAATCCTCATTAACCGCCTTGCCGCCAACTTTTCCTAACTCACTAATGGCTTTTTGCGGATTAAAACTCGGAAAATTTTCCAGCAAAATTTGCGCTTGCTCCCCAACTAAAAAATTATCGATGACCAAATGCTTAAACGGTTGCGCTGTCTCAAAATCTTGACGATAGACAGAAGATTTCTCATAAACAAGGGGATTAATAAACATTAGACAGCTTTTTTGTTGGTATGATAAATTATAGCAATCAAACTAGCAAAATAAAGATTAACTCTCCTATTGACCTAATCGCCTATGGACTGGTGGCACAAACTCAAAGATAATCCTCTCGCCCGTTGGGGAGCAGTTTTACTGTTAATCTTCTATTTAAGCGTAATTGCGGCGGATTTTGTCGCTCCCTACTCTCCCTACTCCTCCCAACCCGGTCAGTCTCTCCTACCCCCCACTCAAATCTTTTGGCGCTCGCAGTCGGGAAGTAACAAGGGTGAGTGGATTGGCCCCCACGTCTATCCCACCACTCAAAGTGCTATTAATATAGAAACTGGTGAGCGGAAGCTAATGAGAGATTTTAACAAACCCTTGCCGCTGCGTCTCTTGGTTAAGGGTGAAACCTATAATTTAGGTCAAATTCGCCTACCTTTGCCGCCAAAATGGGAGGAAGTAACTTTATTCCCCGGTATCCCTTTTGATCTCCATCTGTTCGGAGTCATCGGCGATGGTAGAATCAATATATTGGGAACTGACGAATCGGGACGCGATAGTTTTAGTCGCTTGATTTTCGGGGGCAGAATTAGTTTATTTATCGGTTTGGTCGGGATTTTAATTTCTTTCCCTATCGGTTTATTTGTCGGTGGCGTTTCTGGCTATTTTGGCGGTTGGTTAGATGCGATTTTAATGCGTTTTGTGGAAGTTTTAATGACTATCCCCGGCATATATTTACTCGTGGCCCTAGCGGCAGTTTTACCCGCAGGATTAACCAGCACCCAGCGCTTTTTATTAATCGTCCTGATTACTTCTTTTATCAGTTGGTCGGGATTAGCGCGGGTAATTCGCGGTCAAGTTTTATCCCTGAAAGAACAGGAATTTATCCAGGCCGCTAAAGCTATGGGAGCAAAACCCCTTTATATTATTCTGCGTCATGTGCTGCCCCAAACTGCGAGTTATATCATTATTTCTGCTACGTTAGCTGTGCCGGGGTTTATCGTGGCCGAATCGGTTTTAAGTTTAATTGGTTTGGGAATTCAACAACCAGATCCTAGTTGGGGAAATATGCTTTCTCTGGCTACCAATGCCTCAATTATTGTTCTACAACCCTGGTTAATTTGGCCAGCTGCTTTGTTAATTATTCTCACCGTTTTAGCTTTTAATTTACTCGGTGATGGTTTACGCGATGCCCTAGATCCTCGCAATTTAGAGAGATAATTTAGTTATTTTAGCCATTATCAGTGAACAGTCTCCCCACTTCCCCACTTCCCATTATGAATAAAATCAGTAAAACTTTTAATAATTTCGCCGATAGTTTGGTGATTTATAGTCAAAGATACGGGAAAATAAGCTGGTTAATATTTTTAATTATCTTTGCTTTTATCATGACGATAACCTTTAATTTTCCCGCACAATCGACCAATAAACCCCAAGAAAAAACCGAAATTCGTGGAGTTTGGTTAACTAATATCGATAGTGAAGTGTTATTGAAACCGGAAACCCTAAAAGATGCCCTTAATAGGTTGGCTGATTTAAACTTTAACACTATTTATCCCACGGTCTGGAATTGGGGTTATACACTCTATCCTTCTAAGGTAGCAGAAAAAGTTACGGGACGAGCGATCGATCCCCATGAATCTTTAAAAAATCGCGACTTTTTAGAGGAAATAATTAGCCAAGGTCATCGGAAAAAATTAAGAATTATTCCCTGGTTTGAATTTGGTTTTATGGCTCCTGCGGATTCAGAATTAGCAAAACGACATCCCGATTGGTTAACCCAAAGACAGGATAAAAGTGTGATTTGGTGGGAAGGAAAAGTGCATCAACGGGTGTGGTTAAATCCCTTACATCCGCAAGTAAAAAACTTTATTACGGATTTAGTCAGCGAGATTATTACTAACTACGATATAGAAGGACTTCAGTTTGATGATCATTTTGGTTATCCCGCCGATTTTGGCTATGATGAAACCACGATTAAACTCTATCAAAGGGAACATTCGGGACAATTACCACCGCAAGATTACCAAGATAAAGCATGGATTCAATGGCGGGCCGATAAAATTACTGACTATATGAATAGTTTAGCCCAGACGATTAAAAAGCGCCAACCTACAGCGATTATTTCCCTATCTCCTAATCCCTACACTTTCTCCCTAGAATCCTATCTTTTAGATTGGCAAAAATGGCAAGAAAAAAACTTGATTGATGAGTTAATAGTACAATTGTATCGAACTGATATGAACGCCTTTGACTGGGAATTATCGCAACCAGAATTACAGCAAGCTAGAGAATCTATCCCCGTGGCTATTGGGATTTTATCTGGTTTAAAAGGTCGTCCGATTCCGATGGTTAATATTACTCAACAAGTGGAAAAATCGAGACAACAAAATTTTGGTGTTTCTTTCTTTTTCTACGAAACTTTATGGAATATCAGCAATGAATCTCCTTCCTATCGACGCAGGATTTTTCGGGAAATACTCCAGTCTGCTAATCCTAGCTAAAATTGCTGACTTTAAGCGAAATTATCGCCCTAACCCCGCTATAGTTTCTTAAGTTTATCTTTAAACTAAGAAAAAGCAGCAGGGAGAAACTAAAATCGCTAGAATGAAAGAAGACTCTCTTTTATCACTTTATCCATGCTGATCAGATCTAACCGAAGCTCGATCGCTAAACCTATTTTACTGTTTCTTGGCTGCCTTGTGATCGGGCAGTTGGGGATATTAGTGGTAGCCAATAGCCTCTGGTTTACCGAGATGGGTTATTTAAACACTTTCCTGAAGCAATTATCTTGGCAACTGGGATTAGGTTGGGGAAGTGCGATTCTTTCTCTACTCTTTATTTTTACTAATTTACGTTTAGCCCAGCGTTTTCGTTGGCAAAAACCCCGGGAAGATAGTTATCCTCTTAGTTCTCAATCTCCTAGTATTAATTTACTCGGTCTTTTGATTATCGCAACGGGAATTGGAGCTTGGATCGGGTCAATGTTATTGTATTACAGTAAACTAGCCCTCAGTCTCTGGACACCAGATTTTAATCTCCCTAACCTTAGTTCTTCCCTAAGTTCTCCTCTGGAAATAGTTTGGATTAGGCAAGTATTAACCGATATTTCCAGTAATCTTTGGCAAGGGGTAATTATCGCTTTTTTAGTCTTGGGATTATTAATTAAAACCGAGTATTTTTTGCGAATAATATCTATAGTATTCACTGTAACGCTATCTTTTATTATTGCTGGGCAGTGGGCGAATTTTTTAAAATATTTTTATGGTGTTCCTTTCAATATTAACGATCCTCAATACGGGAATGATTTAGGTTTTTACATCTTTCAATTACCCCTGTGGCAGTTACTAGAATTATGGCTCGGTGGTGTGGGAATATATACTCTTTTTGCTGTTAGTTTAACCTATCTTTTTTCGGCCGATAGTCTTTCTCTGGGAACATTTCCGGGGTTTTCCCGTCCGCAACTGCGTCATTTATACGCCCTGTGGAGTGGGTTAATGGGGCTGCTAGTATTACACCATATTATTCAGCGTTACCTGCTACTGTATTCTCCGGAAGGGGTAGTTTATGGTGCGGGTTATATCGATATTCATGTTGGCCAATTTATTGAAATTATTCTGGGAATTATTGCAGGAATAACCTCTATATGGTTAGGAGAAAAAGCATTATTTGGTAAAATAAACCGTCGCAAATTACACAAAACTACCAGGAAAAAGTTGGTATTTTCCCCCTACTTAGTTCCTGTATTTCTCTATTTAATTGTTTGGACAAGTGGCACAATTATCAGTGGAGCATTACAAAAAATAATCGTACAACCGAATGAATTAGTGAGAGAAAGACCCTATATTGAAAGAAGTATTCAATCCACAAGAGCAGCTTTTTCCTTAGATAGAATTGATGCCCAAGTTTTCGATCCACAGGCCGAATTAAATGCCGAAGTTTTAGAGAGAAATCATCTAACTATCGATAATATTCGTCTTTGGGACACCAAACCACTGCTAGAAACTAACCGACAATTACAGCAAATTCGCTTATATTATAAATTCCCCGATGCTGATATTGATCGCTATAGGGTACGAGTAGGACTGCCTGAAAAAATCGAGGAACGTCAAATATCTGAAAAACAACAGACCATTATTGCCGCTAGAGAATTAGATTATAGTGCGGTTCCCACTTCTGCTAATACTTGGGTGAATAAACATCTCGTTTATACCCACGGTTATGGGTTCACTCTTTCCCCGGTTAATTTAGTGGCTGCCGGTGGGTTACCCTACTATTTTGTCAAAGATATCGGCACAAATAAAGACGAAGGGGCCCTACAAACCTCTAGCGAATTAATTGATTATAGTATTCCCATTGGTAAACCCCGCATTTACTACGGGGAATTAACTAATAATTATGTGATGACTCCCACCACCGTAGAAGAATTGGATTTTCCTAGCGGGGATGGAAATGTCTATAATACCTACGATGGTAAGGGAGGAATCCTAGTGGGGACGGGGTGGAGACGTTGGCTATTTGCCCTTTATCTGCGGGATTGGCAAATGTTATTTAGCCAAGATTTTACTCCCGAAACTCGCTTATTAATGCGTCGTGATATCCAAAATCGCGTGCAAACTATCGCCCCTTTTTTAAATTATGATCGCAACCCCTATTTAGTAGCGGCAGATGTGGGGGATAGTAGTAGTAAATTACATTGGATTATTGATGCTTATACTATCAGCAATCGCTATCCCTATTCTGACCCGGGGAAAGATAAATTTAACTATATTCGCAATTCGGTCAAAGTGGTAGTGGATGCCTATCATGGAACGGTGAATTTCTATGTTGCCGATGAAAATGATCCAATCATTCAGACGTGGAGTAAAATCTTTCCTCATCTCTTTAAATCTTTATCAGAAATGCCAAAAACTATCCGCAGTCATATCCGTTATCCCGAAGATTTATTTAGTACCCAAGCGGAAAGATTATTAACCTATCACATGACCGATCCGCAAGTATTTTATAATCGGGAGGATCAATGGGAAATTCCCCTAGAAATTTACGGCACGGAACCCCAGGCTGTATCACCCTATTATTTAATCATGAAACTGCCCGATTCCGACAAAGAAGAATTTATTCTCCTCCATCCCTATACTCCCTCTAGTCGGCAAAATTTAATCGCTTGGTTAGCAGCGCGTTCAGATGATAGAGAGTATGGTAAGTTATTGCTCTATCAATTTCCTAAACAAAGGTTAGTGTATGGACCGAATCAAATTGAGGCTTTAATTAACCAAGATCCAGATATTTCTCAACAGATTTCCCTTTGGAATCGGGACGGTTCTAAAGTTTTGCAAGGACACCTATTAATTATTCCCATTGAACAATCTCTGCTTTATGTAGAACCTTTGTATCTAGTGGCAGACCAAAATAGTGTCCCGACAATCGCTAGAGTAACAGTTGCTTATCAAAATAAAATTGTCATGGAACCAACCTTGAAGGAAGCTTTAGAAAAGCTATTCTCAGGTCATCAGAGCTAAATTGCCGCTAATTGGCCACAAATTAGCAAAAAAAGCTGATGCTGGTTCCAGAACGATCCTCAATATCCCCGAATTTGCCCGGAAAATTGACTGCTCTGGTTAATCAGCCAATTTTAAAATCCAGTATCATCAAAGGATTGAGTTATTCTTTTAATTAGAAAAGTGGGCAATTAATTCCGTGCGAGATAAATTAATTATTAAAGGGGTAAACTCCTCCACTGGTAATAATAAAATGCGATCGATGATTACGGACAAATCTGGGTCTAAATTACCAAAACGAGCTTTCAATAAATTTTCTACCACCAGACGTTCTCCCTGTTGAAGACCCTGTTGAAGACCCTGTTGAAGACCCTGTTGAAGACCCTGTTGAAGACCCTGTTGAAGACCCTGTTGAAGACCCTGTTGAAGACCCTGTTGAAGACCCTGTTGAAGACCTTGTTGAAGACCTTGTTGACGGCCAGCATCCAGTTCTTCCTGAAGACGGGAAGTGTATAAAGGTGATAATCTCATAATTAACTCTCTGTCCTCCTGTTCAAGCTCTTGATCGTTAGTTAAAGAAGTTCTCAAGTTTAATAATAATTCTAGAGCATTTACCCGAAAAGGATGGTCCTCTGGTAACGATTCTAACTCATCGATCGCCCTTGCTTGTACTTTTCCCCGGCCTAAAATTCTTAACCAGAGAGTTGCTTCTGTTGGGGGTAATTGATGGATAACAGTGATTGCCGTGCGTAAAGAGGGAGCCAAAAAATAGATACCTTCCCCCCAATTCTCCTCATCTAATTTAGCTCCGAATCCTCCTAACAGTTGCGAGGAAGCACTGGGAGTCAAAATCCAGAGACGGGGGATTTCCCCATCGTTAAGATTCGTTTTCTGACGATTTGCTTGACGATTAATTTCCCCTTCCACTTCCAATAGTTTTAACAGACAAGTTCTAATTTCTGTAGCGGTGACAGGATTACGAAAGGGTTCAAATAAACAGGGATTAATCGCCATTTTTCCCAGTAATCCCAGTAGTTCTCTAGGATTATTATCGAGAATCTGGGGTGAAAACCAGACATCGATTTCTCGTACTTCTCCTCGTACAACCCGTGCAGATTTTACCTCTCCCAGAGAAGATAATAATTCTTCGAGATAATCTTTGGCAAACTGGTCATGAATAAATCTAGTCATAGGTTTATCTAAGATGATTTAATAACTTATCTCGCAATTGCTTAATCTGATCACGATATTTAGCTGCTGACTCGAATTCTAGATTTTTCGCCGCTTCTTTCATTTGCGCTTCTAGTTGTTGAATTAACTCGGGAATTTGTTCCAAAGAAAGCTCTTCTATATTCTCACAAACCTGATCTAATTGTTGAGAATTTAGGCGACGAGAAATATTCAGAAAAGCCAAAATTGAATTACTTGACCTTTTAACAATCGGTTGCGGAATAATCCCATGTTTCTGATTATACTCCTGTTGAATAGCGCGCCGTCTCTTGGTTTCTTCGATCGCATTAATCATACTATCGGTGAGATTATCTCCGTAAAGAATTGCCTGACCGCGAATATGACGAGCGGCCCGGCCGATAGTTTGAATTAAAGAGCGGGTAGCCCTTAAAAATCCTTCCTTATCTGCGTCTAAAATCGCCACTAAAGACACTTCCGGCAGGTCTAACCCCTCGCGAAGCAAATTCACCCCGATCAGCACGTCAAAGACCCCTTCTCGCAGGTCTTGGATAATTTCAATCCGTTGAATTGATTGAATTTCTGAATGTAGATATCTAACTTTAATTCCCCTTTCTTGCAAGTATTCGGTTAAATCTTCCGCCATGCGTTTAGTTAAAGTGGTAATCAAAACCCGTTCATTTAACTGCACTCGCTCCTTAATTTCCCCTAATAAATCATCTACTTGTCCCTCGGTTGGCCGCACAAAAATCTCAGGGTCTAAAACTCCCGTCGGTCGGATAATTTGTTCAACAATGCGATTTTCTGACTGTTCTAATTCCCAATCTCCCGGAGTGGCCGAAACAAAAATACATTGATTAACTTTCTGCCAAAATTCTTCCGACTTCAAAGGACGATTATCCGCAGCACTGGGTAAACGAAACCCGTGATCGATCAAAACTTTTTTTCGTGATTGATCGCCATTATACATCCCGCGAATTTGCGGCACACTAACATGAGATTCATCCACAACTAATAACCAATCTTGGGGAAAATAATCCACCAAACATTCCGGCGGTTCCCCCGCTAATCTACCCGCTAAATGCCGCGAATAATTTTCCACGCCATTACAATAACCCACTTCCTGCAACATTTCTAAATCATAACGAGTCCGTTGGTCTAAACGTTGCGCTTCCAGTAATTTGCCCGCTTTTTCTAACTCCAATAAACGGTTATCTAACTCGGTTTTAATATCCCGACAGGCCACCTCTAAACGCTCCTCCGGGGTAACAAAGTGACGGGCCGGATAAATACTAATTCGCTCTAATTTTTGCAAAACTTCCCCCGTCAGGGGATCGAGATAACGAATACTTTCAATCTCATCGCCAAAAAAATCAATTTTAATAACCCGATCCTCGTAAGCGGGAACAATTTCCAAAATATCGCCCTTAAGACGAAAACGACCGCGAGTTAACTCTAAATCATTGCGATTGTACTGCACTGACACTAAGGCCCGTAATAATTGCCTTTGGTCGAACTCTTGACCAACTGTTAAGGAAATCGCCGCTTTCAAGTATTCCGCGGGCATTCCCAAACCATAAATACAACTAATGGAAGCGACGACGATCACATCCCTGCGTTCAAACAGCGAGCGCGTGGCCGAATGGCGCAGCATATCGATCTCATCATTAATCGAAGAACTCTTTTCGATGTAGGTATCGCTGACGGGAATGTAAGCCTCCGGTTGATAGTAGTCGTAATAGCTGATAAAGTATTCCACGGCGTTATTGGGGAAAAATTGCCGCAATTCGTTGCATAATTGGGCGGCCAGGGTCTTATTATGGGCAAGGACAAGGGTAGGCCTGCCAATTTTCTCGATCACAGCGGCAATGGTGAAAGTTTTGCCGGTGCCGGTTGCCCCTAAGAGGGTTTGGAAACGATGCTGGTTTTGCAGGGAATCCACTAATTTATCGATCGCTGCCGGTTGATCCCCGGTGGGTTGAAAGGGTGCTTGTAGTTGAAAAGCGGTCATTAGCGGCTAGGTGTAGAGAACAGGCAAAATAAATTATCAATCAAATTACCAAAATTTTGGGTTAAAGCCCCGTCCCATTAGGACGGCTTTATGTGAAAATGAAATTGGTTTGAATCCCCTGAGTGGGCGGTAGTGAATGGCTCGATTGAGTTGAACCCTGGAACTCGAAAGTCTGCATAAGAGACAAAAAGGGAGGGTAGCGAAAACCT
>VYLB01001016.1_pt1 | contig 12768 bp, 5 predicted proteins | sample 5114431 | NCBI WGS metagenome assembly VYLB01 (sample SAMN12291786, study PRJNA351875) | freshwater metagenome | isolation source: freshwater lake | place: USA: Michigan, Gull Lake | collected 2013-08-08
AGTGTTTAACTCCAAAAAGCAGGAGAAATGCTGCTGCTGCGATAGTTATTTTTTTCATTTTTACAGTGTTTAATTTTTACACTGCAAATGACAATACAATAGAAACCCCGTAAATTGATGTATGGTAAGAAATGATCTTATCCGGAAATTTCTTTTCTTATCCTGCTCAAACTCTCTGGTGTAATGCCTAAATAAGAGGCTATCATAAATTGGGGAACTCTTTGAGTTAGTGAGGGTCTTTCTTTAATGAAGTATAAATAGCGGTGTTTAGCGTCATCCTTTACTAAAGAAACGCTGCGTTTTATCAAATTTATGGTTGAACGGTCCGCAATCAGTTTCCCTAGCTTCATAAAGTAAAAAGAGGAATTAAACAAGCAATTTAAGTCTTCAAAACTGATTTGAAGTGTATCGGTATCTTCGATCGCCTGCAAATAAAATGACGATTTGGTTTGAGACAAAAAGCTCCCCAAGTCAACCAAAAAGTCATTTTCTGCTGCAAACTGTCGGATGTACTCCTTACTGTCTTGCAATAGATAAGACCTTGCGAGTCCAGAGTTTACAAAATATAAATTTTTACATACCTGCCCTTCTGAAAGAATATACTCGCCCTTTCTAAAAGTTGCTCGCTTAAACTTTTTTAAGGCAACAACAAGCTCGTCTTCTGGAATGGCAACAATTTGAGTGAGTATATTTACCAATTGTAATTGTCCTGCGTCCACGTTCTTTAGGTTTTGTCTCATCTAAGATATCTAGTTGCTACAAATTATTACACAATATTTTTATCAAAATGTGATTCTGTCTAGAACTTCCGAGCCTTTATGAAAGGATTTGTGTATCGCAGGATCGAATTTACACTAGAAAAGGTTGAGCTTAAGTCGAATGTCTTTCAATATTTCGATATTGTTATAGGGATATTGAAACCCGGGTTCTGTAGTGGGCACTTTTGAAAAATGCTCACTCAAATACTTTTTCATGCGCATTCTTTGCCCTTCAGTATACCTGCCGCCTATATGGACTAGGTCAACTTTTTTTAAAGGCCTGAAGCTTTTTCAGTCCCTCTTTCTCACTAAAATTGCCAATGACTGTAACTGTTTTAGGGTGATCTTTTATCAATGTCACCACTTCATCCATTCTTTCATGGCCACCGCCAAATATTACGATAACCGGGGCTTGGCTAAGCGGTGCTATGTAGTTTTTTCTGTGTCTACAGGTCTTCCAACCTGCCGATTTTTGAGCAACTAGATTTATTTCTTTTTTTGTAGGGTGTATATGTCGGTCGGAAGACTTGACATCGTGGAAAGATTTCAATATTCTGCGCAGAATTTGAAAGTCGATTCTAAATCATCGAGAAGCAAAAAGCCACCCCTTCGCAGAGGTGGCTTTACTATTCTATTCCTCGGAAAGACTAATGCACAACCATCACTTTCTTTCTGATGAGCGCGCCATCTTCTGCTCGAATTTCCACAATGTAAACACCACCTGCAAGGCCACTGGTGCTTACCGTTTTCGCATTTTTGCCGGCTGCAAAAAGCCCGACATCGTGCGAGCGCCCAATTTGATCGATCAACCGAACAGCTGCATCTGATTTGAGGTTAACGGGCAGTTCGATGGTGAACTCCTGGTCAGAGGGGTTTGGATAAACATAAACCTGATCTGCTGCTATTGGCTCAAAGCCAGTAATTGGAGGTGGCGGAGTGAGGTTGCGGAACAAATCTGCCTGATACACTTCTCTGGTTGTGTCTTGCAAGAAAACAACAACTGTCAATTTGTTGCTATAAAGTTGATCGGCTGTGAACTTAAATTTTTCGGTACCTCCTACTTTACCACCGGGGGCAAGTCGTACGAGGACATCTCTCTTGAAAGTATTTACAGGATACTTTGTTCCCAGTGCATCGGGAATTAACTTTTTCAACACATAGTTGAACTCCGTTTCGCCCGTAGTAATCGCTGCGGTGGGACGCTTACTAAGCAGTTGCGCTCTCGTAACCACATCCTCAAGAATACCAATGTGTAGTCTTGTGCTTGCGGGCAAATCGCGCGTTGGTTTTACGTACACTTCCACTTCCAACGTGTTGTCGGTAGTGTTGGTAGTTACTGCAGTCGTTAAGCTTCCGGCAGGTGTAAAATCAGCACTTGCCAGCTTCAACGTCTGTAGGTCATAGGCTGCTTGTCCCCAATCTTTGAAAAGGTCTGATCCATTTTTTTGCGAGTGAATCCCATCCAGGAAGGCATAGGGAACAGCGCTTACGTTGTAGTATAACGCCCTTGAACTTGGGTCTGCCGGGTTATCCAAATTGAATGGATCTTTGCCAACAAAACCTACGTGGTAATTAATGTTCACCAACTGCGTACTGTTTATATTATCATTAGTGAACTTGGTAATAAAATCAGCATCCGATTTTAGTGGTGTGTTTAGGGCTTCGTTGCCACCTGCATCTGTAGTCGTAAAGTTCTCAAATAGAATAGTGCGTGTGCGACTGCCTACTCTGATGCTATCGAGTTTGATGCCGGCTCCGCCCGCATTCAAAGCAGAAAGTGCAAAACGAAATATTACCCTGCTATTGGGAAGAGGATTTGCCAGATCTGTTACATCTTCAACCTTATGTTTCGGAACTGTATTTCCCAACAAGCCTGCTTTTTGATTGTACCAGAATAACCCCGGGGAATTATCTTCAGCGATGGTTCCAAGTACATCCCACCCCTTGGTTGGGTCAAAGATATTTTTTTGATCTTTTGAATACTGCATTACCAGACCTTCCCCTTGGTCTAGTCCAATAAAGCTGTTAAACGATATCGCTGGTCTTGGGATATTTGACAAATCTAAGCACGCAGTATAGAGTGCAGATCTTTCGTTTTGCTTGTAGGCTTTTGTGCTCCACTTCCCAGGTGCTGTCGGATCGTTATGCACCCATGATGAGATCCCTATTTTCGTTACTTGAATAGATAGTCCAGTTCCCGCTGGTATTGCCGCGCTTAAAAGATCACCAATCTTGTAACCAGTCCCTTTTACCTTTACATCCAAAGCTGTAATAATGCCACCAGCTACGGTAATATCTGCAATTGCACCGTTTCCAGTTCCACCCGTCATGCCCCTGTTAAATCCAAGGCTTGCCAACCCCCATCATTCAAATCAAAGAACTCTGAAAAATCACCGGCTTGTGTGGCTACTTTCAGCGGTAATTGAACTATTGTTTTTGTTTTAGAAGCTGAGCATCCTACGTTGGTTGTCGTTGTCAATTTAACATTATAGGTTTTGGGCAGTGTGTATTTGGATGTTACCACTTTTCCATCTGGGTTATTTGGAAAGTTCACAAAAATTGTAGGCAACGTGTTGGCAACATTTGCTGTGTTAAAGCCTTCTTTAGAAGTCCCATTTCCAAATTCCCAAACAAAACGAGCCGAACTGGAGGTAGCGGGATCGGTAGTCGTTAGATCTGTGAATGTGATATCATCCCCCACGCAGTTACCCAGGAATGAAAAGTCGACATTGGGTATATCGCCAACTTTAACAGCAATGGTTTTAGGCCCAGGTATAGAACCCTGTGGCACTGCTTGTGGTATAGATGGGCAACCGACATCCGAAACCATCCTAAGCGTTACGTTGTAGTTGCGAACATCGGCAAAGGTATGCGTGGGGTTATTCAATCGCAACGAATCAGGTTTTGGTGACGATGATTTTGAATCATCGAAATTCCAGGTATACTTAAAATTCGCATTACTTGACGGGGTAATTGCTACCCCATTCAATTTTGAGCTTGATGCATCGAAAATGATCTCATTATTCGAGCAAATCGCAAGTGTGTCAGAGGCATTTGGCGACTTCGTTCCCAACTTAACACTTCGAAATTTAAAATTAGCGATCGGATTGGGAGCAATTTGAATGTAGAATTTACCTGTTCCAATGGCTGGAGAATTATCATCCTGATAGGTGTATTCCACTCGAATTACTTTGTAGCCATTTAGGAAGGCAGTAGAGCTTGGTGTTAAAGTGGCCGTTCCATTGCTATTTGCGTTATCCGTAAAGCCGCTTCCAGTTAAAGGCGTATCGGTTTGATCATCGTAAAGCCTATAAAAAGCTTTCGATTTTCCGGGTGAAGCAGCCGGGTAGCCATTGAACAAGATATCACTTCCGCGTTCGCAGAAAACATAGATATCTGGCGATGATGCTGTGGCCGGCTTAACAAATGATTGACCAACTACTTCAATTATTGGAATAGCAGGAACAAACAATTCAATACGCTGAACCAAAGGTTGAAACACTAACAAATCAGCATCATTCCGGAATTTCCCAATGAAATCAACACTACCGAGTGAACCTCCCTTATAGTATGTTTGCCCTTGGGGTGAAGGTGCCTGAAAGTGTACGTATGGATCTTTATCTACTCCCCCGGTCACTCTTTTTGCATTCAAGATATGCGAGAAGTCCCATTTGTAGTCTCTCTCTATGGTTCCGTTGCTGTTAGTTCTGGTAGCACCCTCTTGAACCAACACACTATCCAGCTGAGCTTGCCATGCGGCATCTTGGATGATTTGTGACTCACGGGTGGGCACTACCGAAAATGTTTTTATTTCTTTTGGGATCTTCAGCACCATTTGTTCCATGGTGTAGCCCGCAATATCTTTAGCCGCCAATGTTTGTGCCGATTTGTTCACGGGCGCGCCTTTGTCCGGTGCGTCAACATCCTGTGGTGTTTTATAGTTAGGATTCTTGACAGCTTGCTTTGGCCCAAACACCGGAATCGTCAGTTTCGGAATGATTTTGGTATTGTCATATACTAAATACTGTTCTTTCTGACTCAAAAAACACCCATTCAAATCTGTGCGGGTCATGGTAATATCAAAAGCCACATCCTTGCTTACCCCGCTAAGGCTAAGCACATCGTCAGTCACGCCCGCCCCGCTGAAGAAACTAGCGTTGTAATCGTTGGAGGGGGTAATTTTGGGGATCAATCTGACGACATTTCTATTGCTCAGATCAGGATCAAGAAAGTTATCTGGAATAGAAGTAACAACGCTGTTGATGCCAACACTGGAGCCAAAATTGTTAAACTGAGTGTAGCGGTTGGTAAATGCCTGAGGTGCCAACGCGCTGGCGCGGATTGTTGCAAGCCTTTCCAAGTCTCCATAATTGGCCAGTCCGGAACCGCCAAATCGTATGATTTCTCCCGAAGAACTCACGCTCGAGGGCGCAATCCGCATGCTGGAAACAATTAGCCGGTCATCAGACGAACTCCCTGCGTTTTCGAACGTTACCCTCAACAAGGTGCTATTGATAAACTTGAATGTTGGAAGTTGTTCACTCCTGTAGGCTCCGTTAGTTAACGCAACTGAAGCGTTGACCGCCAAAGTAAGTGACGTGTTATTGGCAATGGCCGCCACAACACCAATGGTGGTTCCAGAGGAATTTTTAAGGATGTGGCCCGGTGCCAGTTGGGTTAAGAAAAATGTACCGCTGCCGGTTACCGTTGTTGACGAGGTACTTGCCGTGATAGTACCCGTGCGGGCAATGGTAAAGTCTGCTCCCACCTGTTCGATCGTTGGAGCGTAGTCAATATCAAAGGTGAACCCTGCGGGCAGAAGGATGTTGAAGTTTTGGGTTCCTGTGCCCCAAGTTGCGTTGGTGCCTGTTGAATTGCTCTCTCTCAACACAATAGGTTGCGACACCACCGAAAGACTTCCCGGGCAAAGTTGGAAGTTGGGTGTAGCGTTGGCTCCGGTAGGGGTAAATTGCGAAAATGTGAAAGTGGGCCCTGTTGCGCCAGCAGTGAAATTGGGCGAACTTCCAAAAACGCCCGAAGATGGTCTAGGAAGGTCAGGCGCATCGTTTTCAGCTACGATCCATACCTGGTGCCCTGTGCCCGTAAAGCTACCGGTTGCCGTAAAATACTGGAGGTTCGGAGCAAGCTGATCAATTGCAAACGTGCCTGAAGACAATTTCCCGCCATACGTCCCTGACTTCACCTGAATAGCGGTTGGCGCTGGGCTGGCGCCACTTGGCAGAATAAGGTAATAGCCTTTGCCCTTCTGGTCAAACGATGCATTCAGCGAGGCAAACGTTGGTGTGGCTTCGTATTTTGTTGCATCCGTAGAAACCATTGCAGGCGGCTTGTTCGATGCAATCTTGAAATAGTAAATACCTTTATAGGCGATACCACCGTAAAGATTCAATTGATCATCTGAGAGTCCTTCACCTGTTTTGCTGATCGGGTCAAATTTTCCCTGGGCCAATGTCACATAATACACGGAGTCAGGTCGAAGTGCTACCCCGTCCGGGATTTTGAAATTCATGGTTTTCACCGGTGGGGTATTGATGATTGCAGTTTCACTGTCGAATATGCCGTTGGTGGCTTCGAGAGTGGCCACAAGTGTATTGGAGTTGTAGTAATACAACTTTGCCACTTTATCGAATGTTACTACGGGCACATCAAAGGTCAGCCCGATAGATGTAATTCCCTTGCTCACATTCAAAGTGCCTGTTGGCGGCACACAGCTCGCCCCAACCAACAAGGGTGGTCTTGTGGAGGCAAAGCTGTACTCCCTGCCCGTTACAGTCACTTTTGCGCTTCCCTGCGTAATCTCGATGCGATTGTCCCCCTGGCCAAGGTCTACCAACCTGGGCGTTATCTTCGGGGTATTGTTCGATGCTGTCACATCGATGTCTGTCTCAAGGAAGTAGGTGACGGTTGCCGGGCTACTGCCGACTGGGTACAATGGGCGGTCAGAAGTAAATGCGACTTTCACTCGGTCGAAGTTTCCTGAGCCTGGTACTGATTCAATCTCTGTTAACGTGGCAAACGCATTCACATTGTCGGCAGAAACGCGGGCCGAATCCGCCCTTTTTTCAAAAACCTTAAAGTTCTTAAAAGTGGTTCGGGTGGCTGTTCTGTAGGGGGTACTAAATTCAAAGGTCAGCGATTTCAGCAAGGGCTGGTACACCAAAAATCGTAGTGTTCACATTTCCGCCTCGTAAACTGGTCGAGGTGGGCTGGCCATTTGAAACTCTAATTGCGCCCACACTGATCACATTTATAGGGATGCACGGCTTTGAGTTACCAGAAAGAGTATTGTCACTTGTGAGGCTGTTGGAGGTGGTTACGAGCGTACCGATGCCCCACGTGTTATACTTCATTCCCACCAAATCCAATACACCGTTTGTAAATGTTGCTGTCGCTGAATTTCGAACAGGCCCTGCCGGAGCGCTCAAAACATAGGGGTAATTGAAATCTGTGTCGAGGTTGGCAAACTTATCCCGTGCATGTACAATTCCGGTAGAATACCCGGTTAGGGAGGTGGCGATAACATTAACCTGATTGCTTGGAGATGTTGATCCTCCATTGATACCGCCAATGAACAACGGGTTGGTGAAGTTGAAAAATCTGGAGCCGGCAGACCAGGTTACTGACGCCACTTTAAATGTGACCGCATCTCTGTCCAAGCCAATGGTGCTTTGAAAAGTACCGCGGATTGAGAAGGTATTTATCGAGCCATCTGCAGCTTGAATGGATAAACCACTAAAAGTGACGGATGCAGAGGCTGGTTGGTCGGAGCTAACTTTGTTTCCGCTGTTGTCATACAAAGCGAGCGTCCTCAAGTCAGTTGTGCCTGCTCCGGTAAGGTCAAAGGTAATACTAGAGATACGGGTAAAGGCTTTATCGGCATCCACATTTGCTTTGTAGGCACCGGCAGTAACAGCAACGGCCGCGTTGGCGGATAATGTAAGAGATGTGTTACTTGCAATGGAAGCGACAGTTCCGATTATTGCACCTGCAGAATTTTTGATTAATGTACCCACCGAAAGTTCGGTGGTGAACAAAGTTCCAGTTCCCGTAACGGTTGCCGAAGCAGTGTTCGCGTTGATTGAACCTGTACGGGAAACTTCTCCATCAGTCAAGATCAATTGCGCCAACTTTTCAACAGTTGCATCGGCCACGCTCGGTAGTGAAGCCGCCTGCTGATTGACTAGATTGCTATAGACTTGCGCACTAAATGTGGGATCAAAATAAACATACGAATCGGTAGACGAAAAGATGTTGATAGCCGTAGAGGTACCCGTTATTGGGCCTGTACCGACCATGGTAATACTGCCGTCCGCATTTTGCGTTGATCCGGTTGTTTGATATTGAAAATTGGTATCGAACGTAAACGTACCTCCCGAAAATGGTTGAGTGTTCGGGTTGTTGGTAAATGCTAGGCCATTAGCCACTCCGAAGCCACTTATCGCTCCTGTATAGTTCAAATCACGATTGCCATTAACGTCCACCGCTTCAGCACCTATGGTTCCACCGAATGGATCATAAATGCTTCTGGAATTAGGGAATGGCAGCGAAGGAACAGAGTTAAATGGCAGTGTCAAGTAATTGATTTTTGAGGCCACCACATTTACTATAATACCAAATGGAGTAATTGCCGTTCCAGAAGCAAGTAAAGTACCATTTGCATCGGTCAATACATCGGCAGTGGTCTGCACATCGAATCCAAATTTGAGCCCATCGATGGTGATCGGAAGGGGTGCAGTCAGCGTGGTCTTCAGCCAAATACTTAACGTGTATGTTTTTGTGCTTGTACCAGGTATTGTTGGACTGTCATTGATATAACCCAACTGACCAGGCCCAAAGAGAATTCCACTAAAAATAATCGATGTTGCAGTCAGTGCAGAAGGGGTGACATCAAAGTCAATCGTCTTATTGTTGGCTGGATTGCCGTCACTTAAGATGGCACCAGCAATTGCATTTCGCCAGTCTGCCAGACCGGCACTGTTAACTAATGCAGACGCATTTTGTTTGAAGGTAATCTGTTTTACAAGAGTCGGATTTCCATCATTAGGTGCGTTCGCATCATCTGTAACGACAAATGAAAATACCTGCGTAGCACCGGTAGACCCTCCGCCTGCTACTGCCGTGAACGCGGTTGAGGGAATCGGCCCGATGGCTGATGCTGTACCGATAGTGCTGGAACTACCCACTTTCACTTCAAATACACTGCTTACGGCCGCTGTGGGCACAACGCTATTGGCATTGGGTGTGGCTGATGTTACCGTGATGGCAGCGCCCACGCCTACGGTCGTGAGCCTCATGTCGCCAAATCCAAAGTTCTGCCCTGCAACAGCGGTAATAATACCGCCATTGCCAACCGGGACGTTGCTCCTAAAAGTTGTAGGCTGATTACTACTGCTGACGATTGAAGTTGTTGTTGTCACTGGGGCAACATAATCTAGGTCTCTATTATTACGAATGTCGAGCGCTTCCACTACTGGGACACCACCTTGCCCCGGATCAGACAATGGCACGTTAACAAGGTAATTGATAGGTGGTTGAGTGGTAAACGAAAGTTTGGTGGCAAAGACTTGGAAGGTGCCATTTGCAATTCCTGAATTAGCACTTTCGCCAGTTGGCATCGTACTTCCTGTAGCGTTAAACGTTATGTTGGGATTCCTGATGATGTCAAGAACTAGCTTAAGATTATCAGCTGTGGCTGGTAAAGAACCACCTAGCAACGGTGTTTTAAGTGTGATGCTGAGGGTATATGTTTTTGGACTACTATCCACCACGTTTCCAAGATCGCCAGTTGAATTTGGGATATTGTTAAATGTAAGATCGGTAGTATTGAGCATTCCAGAGGGACCAGAAGTGGAAGTAATGGTCTGGGAATTAGCACCAGAGGTAAGCTTTGCGGAAGCTATCAAATCTTGAAAATTTCCAAATTGATTGTTTGAATTCGGAGTGAACTTTAAACCCGAGATTTTGGTAGCTGCTCCATCTCCTCCGGCTCCTCCATCGTCCGTAACAGTGAATGAGAATACGTTAATATCGCCAGCCGCAATAGAAGAGATATTTGTAATCCCTGATCCGGCAGTAATGGTAGTTGCGTTGGAATAAATGACGGTAATAGGTGTGCAAGCTGCAGAACCAGCACCAGAATTTGAATTGATGCCGCCACCAGTTAGCGTGAGCGTTCCATTAAAAGATCCAGCGTTTTGGTCTGTGTATTGAAAATTAGGTGACAAACTATTAAAGTCGATTATGCCAAAAGTCGATTATGCCAGCGACAGGGGTTAACGTAAGAGAAGCCGTGTTTCCCGGGTTCATGTTTATTGAACTGGCGTTCGTTACCGAAACGTTCTTGGCAATGCCAGTAAAGTCAATATCCAAATTGCCATTTGCATCTTGTGCTTTAACAATAGGCCTAGTGGAAAAATTGGTAAGAACCAAATGAGTTGTTGGAGCAGGCTGTTGAGTAAAAGCAAGACCTGTAGCAATTACGTCAATCTTATTGCCAGTCGTACTTCTGATTGTTGAAGACGTTGAAATTCTTGAGGTCTGGGAAGGTGTAGTTACATAAGTGAAACTTGTATTGCCATCAACCAAAAAATCAAAAATCTGATTGTCCGCAACCTGTGAAGCTCCGCCTGTAAATGGATTTTTAAGTCTTACGCGCAGTTGATACTCCTTTGTTTCATTATCATCTAGTTCGCCCGGGGCGTTGGTTGTTGTCGCTAAATTAAATGTAATAGAATTTAGTCCAACAGAAGACGAAAGAATCGGACTAGAATTATTCTCAGTAATTTCTCTCAATTCTCCTTCTTGAATTATATCGCTCCAATTATTAGGGCCGGTTGAGTTGGTTCCTCTTTGTATGACTATTGAAGATATTTTAGTACGGGCGTTATCTCCATTTGCTGCACCGTTAGAAACGAGATTATCTTCTACTATCTTAAATGAGAAGTTAACAGCCCCAAAGGAAGTTGCTAATGAGGAAATAGTGGCCGGAGGTGCGGTTGACCCTGCGATAACAGCTCCTGTACTTGCTGTATTTGTAATCGTTGAAACGGTAGGAATAGTAGCAACGGTATGATAGTCAACGTTGTCGGCTGCGGTATTGCTGGCTAGTGCATACGGAATAATCAAAAAGTCATAGTTCTTTCCAGATAACAAAGTTGTAAATGTGTAACTTGTAGAGGCAACAGGTACATTAATTGCTCCGTTTCCATCACTAAAATTAGTATCATCGGTTACCAATGCTCCGTCTCCGTATGTTGCATAACTTCCGTTAGTATCCAGATCAGTTTGGCCCTTTACTAGAATTAGATAATTTGTAGCACCAACTGCGGCTGAAGACCAGCTTACTGTTGCAGAATAGTTATTCAGCGCTGCAGTTGTAGCCGCAAAACCACCCACATGAGTAGTGGGAGAGGGCAGTACGATACTATAGGTTTGACCTCCAGAAAATACTCCATTCCCTGCACCCGCTCCACCCGTTGGATTCGTGGCTGCGTCAATAACAGTATTATTAACGTCTGGAAAATTAAGTCTCAAAGTTCCCGTGCCGGAATATGAACCGACAGTAACCGTATAAGTTGTTGCGTTTACCTGAGTCACACTGGTTACTGTAGCTCCTGTTATTGAACCAGTGGTGGTGATTGAGCCGATTAATGGAAAATCAGTATCGTCTACCCCCGTAACTGCCTCTGAAAATGTCACCGTAAAATTGACATTCGAAGCGGTCGTGCCGAACGTGCTTGTAGACCACGGAGTGGTTGTACTCGCTCTAGTTATAGAACTTACTAAAGGCGGGGTGTTATCGATCAAGTATTGTGCTCCTGAATTGAACAAGACAGTATTTTGATTGCCATTCGCATCAATAATCGCGGCTGTTGCAGGTAAATTAATCCGGAATGTTCCATCTCCTGTAATGGGTGTACCCACCGTCCCAACTGTCACCGTATAACTTAACCCACTGCCAGATAATGCGATTGGCACACTACCTACATTTAATGTACCAGAAAGAACCTCTGGTACAAAATGGGTAGATAAAAGGCCTGTGACTGCCTCGCTAAAAGTAACGGTAAAGGTGACCACATCCGCATTAGTAGTAGACGCAACCGGTGTGGTTCGTACAATGTTAGTTACAACAGGACGCTCTGTATCAACATTGAAAGTATTTGAATTTGCCGAGAGTATGGCTGTGTTCCCGTTTGCTCCTGCTACATTATCTCGGCCTCCGGAAGCAGTGGCAAAAACTCCGGACACTAATTGCTCAAATCCATCGTGAGTGGCATCGATGGTATACGTATTCCCTCCAGCCCAAGTGCCCGCGGGCAACGGATTGAACCTCGTACTACCGGTAACAGAAACGGTAGGGTTTACTGCCGTATTCATCGGTTTATCGTACGTAACTACAATACGGAGCTTGTTTAAGTTATTTTGCGTGATTAACGTTAGGGCTGGCGGAGTTTGGATAGAGGTAGTAACCGTTGCTACAGGCTTCTTGTTATCTAAAAGAAATCCCGATGCGGATGTGTAAGTTACATTCGAGACAGCATTGCCACTAACATCTTGCGGGTCGGCTGCCGTAATCCTTGATTTTACATTTGAAAAAGTTTCCTGAGGAGAAGCTCCGTGCACCAACGTAGTTGTGTAAGTGTCTTGAGCTAAGTTCCAACTACCAAGTGCTTGCAATCCCCATGTACCTTGATCAAACGAAATAACTGGATTAAAGCCAGTTGTTTTCATCGGCTCACTAAACACGACAACAACAGTTTGAGTGAGGCTTGATTCATAAATAGGATTAACATTATTTGTCATACTTACAATAGTCGGAGCGGTGGCATCCAAAGTAAGTGCAAGTTGGGCACTACTTGCCCCAACGTTTCCGGCCTGATCAGTTACGCGGGCAGTGATATTTTTTATTCCATCTGCACCAGGCAAAGTAACGCTGGTAAAAGTAAATCCTCCTGACACTTCACCAGATGTCAGTGTTTTTGTTCTGGAG
>VYLB01000328.1_pt1 | contig 12762 bp, 9 predicted proteins | sample 5114431 | NCBI WGS metagenome assembly VYLB01 (sample SAMN12291786, study PRJNA351875) | freshwater metagenome | isolation source: freshwater lake | place: USA: Michigan, Gull Lake | collected 2013-08-08
AGAACAGAGTAAATCTGTTAAGGCAGGTGCGAAACCCCGCAAGGGAAAGAAGCAGAAACCTAAATCGTGAGGTTTGGGAATCACCGTCCGTTTACGGCGGTGAGGATGTCAACCACCAGATCTGGCCACAACGCCGCACAAATTACCGCCCGACACGCGGCCAGTGGTCGCCTTGCCCACCAGATATGAAGTGTAGAAATATACCCATGACGAATCGATTTTTACCGCCGCGCATGGGCAGAAATTCGCTTAATGGGTAGGTCAACTTCGATCAGGCGTTTAGGGTAGGTCATGATGGTTAAAATTCTACAATTTGGTTAAAAAATCCCACTCATTAAACCAAGTCGAGCGATCAACAAGATTGAGTAATGAAATAAAATCTTGCTCAATATTGAACTCTATATTATGAGGTTTGGTCACTTGATTAATAATTGCTTGAACATCATTTTTATTAGCCATTTTATAAAATTCACGATTGTCATTGATGGTTATTAAATACCTCCTAAATAGAGTATTTAGACTAATATCATTTTCTTTAATAGGATTTTGGTTATTCAAAAAATCCCTTTTACTTAGTTGTTCCCTGACGTTGGCATACCGATGGCAAGTCTCATTAATATATTTATCATCAAGACTCTTTAGCTTTTCTTGCATGATTGTTAAATAATGATTCTCTAGGGATTGTACCAAAGCAGATCGATCAACATTAATATCATCTTTTTTGGCTTCTAGCCATTTTTTTAGTAGATGAGATAACTTGATCAAATCCATTAATAAAATTGACTCAAAAGTATAAGACGGAGTGATATACGTTGGAATTTTAACATGACTACCCAGTGCTTCAATAAGCTTATCACGGTGATCATCTTCAATAAAATCACGATCAAAGACGAGAAAAGCCTTACTCCAAAGCGTTTCTTGATTTTTAATTTGCTGAAAAACTGTCTTATAACTAGGTAAATCCTTAAAAATTTTAGAGACTCCACCCATCACCCAGAAAGAATATTTTTTTGTATTTATACCAATAGTATTCTTTTGTAATAACGTATAAATTGCTTTTGCATCATCCTGACCTTCGACAAAAATGATTTTATCCGCTTCAACTGCATTAATAAAATCTAAACCATTGCTATTCCCTAAAGAACTAATAATAGGCTTTAGTGCAGAGGGATAAATTCCTTTAAAGCGTGGCTCTACGAAAAGTTCTTGTCGAGATAAAGCATTATAATTATATTGAGGTCTATTTTCCAGATGAAATAATTGATGTAAAGAAACCTGTCGAATTAAACTTTCATTATGAGTTGTTAAAAAAATTTGTGTTGTCTCAGAGAATCTAAGCAGTGTATTGATTAGCCGACTCTGTATGTCACGATGAATATGACTATCAGGCTCATCAAAAAGAATCAAATTGAGATCATTTCTTTGCCCAAAAGAATATAAATTTAATAAAATTACAATAATCTGTATTGTGCCACTTCCCAGTAAAGAAATATCTTTTTCTATATCACGATTATCAATTTTGTAATTAATAATAACTTTGACATCATCCCGAAAATCACTGGAAGTAAAAAAGCTGATTTGTGTACTAGAGCTATCAAAGAGAATATACGACAAATCGCGCTTAAATGTCTCATACAATTGAGGATCTGCTTGATCACTATGAAGAGTGTATAGACGATTACGAATGACTTCAACCGATTCTCGTTTTTGAATTGCTTCTAGCACTTGTGGAGTAGTCAAAAACCTCTCATCCGCTCTAATCGTAGCAACAGGAGAAGCGAAAGAACAGGCAATTGCTTTAGGGAAATTATGAAATATTTGGTTAAACTGAAAAAAATCAAAATCTTGACGATTTAAAAATTCTAGCTTGTAGCTGTTGCCATGGGAATTTGTAATTGAAAAACCAATCTTTAATAATGGGTTTGCTCTTTGCTCAGAAGATATATCTTGAAAGATAAAAATTAATTCAATTTTTTGACTTTTATCGCACTGATAAAATAAGTCATCAATATTAGAACTACGAACCGTTTTTATATCTGTGTAAAGTAAATACTGAGTATCTTTAAAAACATAATCCCCCGCTCGATAACGTTCAGGTTTAGCACGAATTGCTTGGTATAACAAGAAGTTAAAGCACTCATGCCAAAGGGCGATCGCCTCTAGCAAATTGGTTTTTCCTGAATTATTAACCCCAGTAAAGACATTAAAATCAGGATCTAGATCTACGGTAACATCTTGAAAAGACTTAAAATTTTTAATCTGAATTTTGCTGATCTTCATTCCCGTTCATCCTGCCGTAGAATTGCCTCTAGTCCAAGCTGATAATGTTCAATGCTTGTAACAGCTTGCCGTCCTAGCGTAACCGCATCTCGAATGACATAAACTTCCGACATCATCCCACAGTTAAACACCATATAGAGCCAATAGTCCCGCTTTAATCGTTCGGCTGTTTTATACTTATCTCTGATGCTAACACAATTTGGAAGTAGGTTAGCCCAATTAAATCTAATTAGGGAGCAGTCTCGTAGATTGGTTTGAGCGAAACAATACTTGGGAGAAAACGTATTAATTCGATTGAAAAAGCGAAGATGATGCCGATAAAAACCCCCCCGCTAAAGGCGGGGGATATGGCATAGTTTTCCTGTGATGCCTAGCTAAGACTTACACCCCGTAAACGAAGTCAGCATTAGTCATGCCAGCTGCGGCACTAGCCACAACATTGGCAATTAGGTAACTACCGAGGACGGTAGAATCGTTATACCAGATGTCGCCGTTGCTAGTGTTGACGTAGATGCCGGAGAGGTTTCCCAATGCTCCCCCAGTCAACCCCGCTCCCTTGAAGAACTGGCCCGCGCTAAGGACACTTCCGTTCACGTTACCACTAATAAAGCTCAGACCCTTGATCCCCGGATTAATGAAGCCGGTCAAAGTGCTGTCAAGACTGTTCGCCAGAATAATCGTGTCAGCGGGTACGGAGAAGTTGGTGATCAGATCACGGTTCGCTACGTTGTCGAGCCAGAAGAAATCGTTTCCAACACCACCAGTGAGAGAATCCACACCCAAGCCACCATTAAGGGTATCATTGCCCCCACCACCGTTGAGAAGGTTATTGGCCGTGTTGCCCGTGATCACGTTATTACCTGCGTTACCAGTACCGTTAATGGCGGCTGCTCCCGTCAGTGTCAGGTTTTCCACGTTATTTAAGGCAGCAATAGTGTAAGTAACACTAGATTGAATGGTATCTGTACCACCGCCGGCAAGTTCGGTAATAGTATCAGTTGCAGTATCAACAATGTATGTATCGTTGCCTAAACCGCCAATTAAGGTATCAACACCAGCACCACCATTAAGGATGTTATTACCAGTATTACCAGTAATGACATTATTACCCGCGTTACCAGTACCGTTAATTGCTGCTGCTCCTGTTAGTGTCAGGTTTTCCACATTCGCTGGTAGGACGGTAGGGCGTTGCTGATTTGAGATATGAATCTTCTTTTGTGAGATTTTTAAAACCTAGACTCAAACTAACTTTTGGATACGATGCACAGTCGGCATTCATACCTTGATTCAGCAACGCCTTGTGGTTGTACCCAAGGTGGCATTGGTGGGAGAAGACAGAGTTAAAGTAAAGGTCTCATCTGCCTCATTAAAGGAATCATTGAGAATGGGAATGTTGAGGACTTGACTGGTAACACCAGGAGCAAAGGTTAGAGATACGTTAATTGCAGTGTAATCTAATCCTGCTGTTGCCGTACCGTTAGCAGTAGCAATGTTAACGCTGACGGGTACTGTGCTGACACTGGAAAGAGTAACGGTGTAGGCGACGTTTTGAGGACTGGTTAAACCTTCAACAATCGTCTGACTGTTGGGACTAAGATTAATCTTGGGTAACTGAAAGTAGTTGCCAAAATTAATGCCAGTCAATTTTTCCCCTGCTTTCAAGTTTAGAGCATAGGGAGTGGTAGGGGAGGTTTGTATCCAGCCTGTTTGATTCACTTCCCGAATGGCATATTCTCCCGGTCCTAAGTTGCTGAAGGTGTATTGACCATCAGCGTTAGTCACAGTGGAGATTTCCCAAGGATCTAATTTTCCATTGGTGACGCTATCAATGTAAATTGTCCAACCGGCTAGGGCTTCTTCGCCTTTGTCCCAGATACCATTAGCATTAACATCGTTCCATTTACTGCCTTTAATGCTTCCCAGTGGAAGTTTTACGTCTCCATTTTTAAATTCACCTTGCAGTGCCAAGTTCGCCGCCTGCTTTGCTCCTAGCAAGAAGGTTTCATCCCCCGTCACCAGAAAATCAAAGGCAGCCCCTTTTAAAAACGCGCCTTCAGCAATACCAAATTTCCGTGCCGTTGCGAAAGCGTTTGCTACTCCTTGGGGATTTTTTTCCGCTAAAGTGTTTAAGGAGACGTAATTATCTGGAAACTTTTTATCAGCAAATGTCTCTGTCCCGAAAAGGGATTCTTGCTGAGTAATCCGCCAACTATCTGCATAAGTTGTATGTATTGTTTGAACAGTGGGATTAGGTCCCAAGTCTATGCCATTACGCAGAGCAAAATCATTGGTACTAACCCCATCACCATTACCTAAAAGCCCTTGAAGTACCCCAAAACGATAGTCAGCGGGATCGACATAAACATCAATGTAGCTTCCATTGTCCGAGGCGATGACTACAATCATTATCATCGGTGGTGGAGATATCACCGTCTAGTCCAGCATAGGTGAAGGTGTACTGATTACCTGAACGCTGGATTTTGCTACTACCCAGAAATACACTTTGACCACTTGCTAAATTATAGGTCACTCCGTCAATTTTGAGTTCTTGACCAACTGCAAGCTCTGAGTCATAAACAACATTGTAACCATCTATCGTTGTGGCAAAAGCTGTATTAACAGAAACTTGAGCACCACTATACCAAGGTTTTTGACGGGTTTGCACTTGAAAATCATCTATCAGAGATTTGACAAGAATAAACTCCCCAACTGCTTGAAAATCATAGGGTTTTCCATCAAAATTTACGAGATGCACATCTCCCCAACCGTGACCTTGACCAACTACAGGGTTAGAGGTGAAAAAGATGGAAAAATCTTGGGAGGCACTACTACCCAGTGAGCCACCAACAAAGACGTCGTAACTGCTGGAAAATGGAAGATAGGTAGTAGGAATCTCAATCTGTTGAACGTATTCAAATGCACCTGCACCAGTAAACACCTCACCAGTCCAACCTGTAGTATTCTCTGTTCCTACAAATGAATTAATACCGATAGTGACTGGAGTAATAGTTGGTCCAGATGGACTTGTAGGAACTAACGAGAGATTTAACATAGGATCTATATCGGTAGTGCTAGGAGTTCCCGTCCAAACTAGGGTAACTTTGGAAATAACATTAGGACTAAAACGAGACATTCTGCCCATATTTAGAGGCGCACCAACGAACTTATCCTCTGCAAATAAATGTCTGCTAGTTGTCGTGAATGGAAGAGGTGATAGGAAATTAGTTGCAGTAGTTGTGTTGGAGTAAGGAGGAATTGAAGATGGTGTCCAGATAGCAGGTGTTGAACCCCCAATGGTGGACGTGGCAGTGTGGATAAGCAGTCCTTTTACCGTGGAGTCAAGTGGAGTAATGGTCGTCGTCAGTCCAGTAGTAGGAGGAGATCCAGAACCCAAACTACCAATTTGATTGTAAGGTGGATTAGGACCGGAGGGCAATATTACATTTTTGAATCGCGCCCTGAATACGCCAGGGTTAATCGTTTGTACATTTTCGTAGTAAAAGGCGTCGAATAAATCTCTAACCTTGAAAGGTCCGCCAGCGCTGGCGGTAAAGTTGAGATCAGATAGAAACATCGTAGCCTGTTCTACCTCAATACTCTGGCCACCTACTGTAATTGTTGCCCAGTCATTCTCACCTTTCAAAGCCTGTAATGTCCCAGCACTGAGAATATTACCACGCACTAAGTTAGAAAAAATGTCTCCCTCATCACCAGCGCTATCCGTCTGATTGATATGAGCATCTACAAAATGCCCGTATTCTTCTAACAAAACCGCAATAATGTCTGTATCCGTAGCTGTATCGAGAAAATTAGCAGCGAGATAAATCTTATTCGTGCTAGTCCCATAAGCACCACTAGCGTTACCAAGAATGCTACTATCCAGAATTTCAATTTGTGGAAATGAACTAAAATCACCTACAAGCCATTGAGAACGGAGATTTGTGGCTACTGTATGGTCATATTGTGTACCAAATGCTATTTCGAACAAATTCCAGAAGTCATTTAAACCAGCAAAGTTTTTCAGTTGGTTATAGGTCTTGTTGAGAGTGGTCTGAAGAAGATTAGTCATAACATCCTTTCCATCAACTATTTGTTTGCATTTACATTTGATCGCTCAAGACTTATGAGACGGGTACTAGCGATCGCCTAGATTCATGAAAGTCATGGCTGTGTAGTAGTGTAGATAGTTTTTGCGGAAATAAATTTTTGAGGAAATAATTTTTAACATCGGATTTAAATATCGGACTATTATGTATTTAATATTGCTTGATTTTTCTGGATCTTCGTTACTTGGTATGATTCGATCAGGGGGCATAAATCGACTAAATCCTTATCTGGCAAGAGACTCAATTGATTAGCTCGTTCTAGATAGAAAACAATTGGCAAAAATCGCAGCAATGTCTTTCTATGTAAGGGTTTTATCCTTTATAACCCCCCTCCATTGCATAACACAAACCGAAGAACCATTTTTCTATGTAAATCCTGATCAATGACTATTTAGTTAAGAAATGTAACAAAATAGCCATTAAAACGGCTTACCATCTTGACAACCAAAAAAAGAACAGCACAATTATTTGTAGGATGGGTTAGCGGTAGCGTAACCCATGTGGGCGTTGGGTTTCATGCTTCAACCCAACCTACGTTCATCTTATATTTAATTCCACCCACCCACTTATTTCTGTATGGGGGAAGTCCAGTTATTAAACTGGGCTGTTGCTGATTTGAGATATGAATCTTCTTTTCTGGTATTTTTAAAACCTAGAGCCAAACTAACTTTTGCATCTGATGCAAAGTTTGCATTCATACCTTGATTCGGCAACGCCTAAACTGGTACAAGTGTATGAACAGCTGCCTGTAAGCATCCCACCGAAAAACTAATACGCTCTGGGGTTGGGATTGAGTGATAAAATCGGAAATAACGCCCAGTTTTAGCAGAGAGTTTCCCTTTAAAAATCCCAACTCAGTAGATTGACAAAAATTGAGCTGCAGCCTCAGTTCTGCTCACCGATCACTGAAATCCCTAAAATTAAGCGATAATGTAAAGTAAGGTAAAACTTTCTGGACAAATTCTTATTATGGTGTTATTCGGATTCGGAAAAAAATTAACTTTGCCCACGGCAAGGGAGGCACTACCCGGGCGATCGGAAAAAATGCCCGTACCTAGCACCCACTACGTTAACGGTCATCCTTTGCAGCCCCCCTTTCCTGCCGGTATGGAAAGCGCAATGTTCGGTTTAGGCTGTTTTTGGGGAGCAGAGCGGAAATTTTGGCAATTAGAAGGAGTTTACACCACGGCCGTAGGTTATGCGGCTGGTATCACCCCCAATCCCACCTATCAGGAAGTGTGTACCGGCATGACCGGGCATAATGAAGTGGTCTTAGTGGTCTATGATCCCAGTGTGATTTCCTACGAACAACTTCTAAAAGTCTTTTGGGAAAGTCATAATCCCACCCAAGGGATGCGTCAGGGTAATGATACGGGAACCCAGTATCGATCGGGTATCTATACCTATAGTCCCCAGCAAAAGCAATTAGCGGAAAAATCCCGATCAATGTACCAAGAAGCTCTCAATCAAGCGAGCTACGGTCAAATTACCACGGAAATTCTCCACGCACCTGAATTTTATTATGCTGAAGTTTATCATCAGCAGTATTTAGCGAAAAACCCCGGCGGTTACTGCGGTTTAGGGGGAACGAAAGTGGAATGTCCGATCGCTCTTGATCTGAAGTTAACTTAAGTAGGGTTAGTTATCAGTTATCAGTTATCAGTTATCATTCATAATTTAGATCATAAAATATCTTTTCTTTTTTGCAACCAATAGGTAAGGAGAAAATAAATAAGGGAATGAAGAATTAATACTCCCCAATTCAATAACAAATTATTGATAGATAATTGATAAACTTGATTGGTATCCTCAAAGGGTAAAGGGAAATTAAAAGTATTTTGTTCTTTCGTTTCTGCAATCATGTCTTCCACCTCTACTAATACCCCGTAGGCACCAATCGACCAGCGACTAATCATCAACCATGATAGATATTTCCCCAGACCTTCTAAGCTAAATAATACCCCAGCAAAGATAATCTGAGGGATTAAAATTAAAGGTAAGGCACTATTTGCTTGGGTGATATTACTAACCCCAGCAGAAATTAATAAACCGAGATTAATCGCCGCAAATATAGTTAAAAATGTGGTAATAAAACAGCCAATTAACCAGGTCATTAATTCCGGTTGTTGGTCAGTAAATCGCCAAAATATCACGCAGGTAATTACAATTGTTTGCAGAAAAGCTAAGGCTGCTAAAACCAGAATTTTTGAGAATAAATAGGGTAATAATCCCAGATTAACTAATCTTTCTCGCTGATAAATTGCTGATTCTTTGACAATTTCCTGTAGGGAACAGGCAAAACCTACCCACAATTGCGCGCAGGTAAAAACAAAGAGAGTTTTTAAGGCTAAAGGTGCGGATTGGATGGCCTGCTCAAAACTGGGATTATCTCCCAAAAATAAAGGATTTTTGTCACCTAAAACCATGGCCATTAATAAAATTCCGATCGGAGCGGTTAATAGGTATAAAATTAAACTAACCTGATCGCGGATAATTAACTGGCTATAGCGTTGACATAAAATCTGTAGTTGTTGCCAAAAAGATTGTTGAACCTGTTGCGGCCTACTATTATTTTGCTGAAATATTTTACCGATTCTTGCTTCAATATTATTTTTGTAGTAGTCCGATTGTTGAAAACGTTGGCATTCTTGCTCAACTTTTTCGCTAGTTTCCAGATGAATATAAATATCGGCAAAATCCCCCTGAGGTAAAGAGAAAAAATTTAAGGCCTCCCCCGGAGAACCAAAATAACATAAATTGCCTCCTTGACCGAGGAAAACTAATTGATCGCAGAGATTGATATTATTAGTAGCATGGGTGACTAGGAGAATTGTTCTGCCTTCTTTGGCCAATTTTGCCAGCAATTCCATCATCTTTTTATCTAAACCGGGGTCTAATCCCGAGGTGGGTTCATCTAAAAAGAATAATTTGGGATTGGCTAATAATTCTACCGCAATACTCACCCTTTTTAATTGACCACCGCTTAAGTCTTTGACTAAAGTATTTCTTCTTTCTAATAACTCCACCTGCTGCAGGGTTTTCTCGATCACTTCTTGGCAATTAAGATCGGGAGGTAGCCTTAATTTAGAAGCGTAATATAACACTTCTCCCACGGTTAAATCCCTGTGGACGATATCGTATTGGGGAACATAACCGATTTGGGTGCGATAGATATTAAAATTCTGGCGCAGCTCTTCCCCATTCAGATAAACAGTTCCCGAGGTGGTGGGTTCAATTCCCAATAAAGTCTTTAATAAAGTCGATTTTCCCGCACCACTTCCCCCAACAATCGCCACTAATTGACTCGGTTCGATCGGTAAGGAGATATGATTGAGAATTATCAAGGGTTGTTTCTTTTTATCCCGCACCCTCCTGACGATATTTTCGGCATCTAGACGGATATTATCCCCTGTATCTAATAAAACTAATTCATCTCCCTGCAACCGAAAACTATAGGGACAGATTCTCACTGTACAACCGTTAGTTAAAATGGCACTACCCGATACTTTTTGTCCGTCGATAAAGACTCCATTGGTGCTTTTGTCGTGGAGAATATAACGATTTTGGTTATCGCTGTCGATAATTGCGTGTTGTCGGGAAATTGTCGGCGCGTCTAAAACCACAGTTGCGGTATTATCTCGTCCTAAAACTACACTGCGATTGCCTAGGGAAACCGATTTAAAAGCTAAAGGTGGGCTTTTTACCGGTTGGTTAGGATGATAATAGGTGATCTTGACCCAATTTTTGACATCTTGACCGATATTAATCTCATCTCCATTTCGTAAAAGATAGCCCTCTTTGGGAGTAATCACGCGATTGTTGATAAAAAGTTTATTGGAACTAGGATTAGTCCCGTCTCCATCGTAGATATAGTAATCATCTCCCTGACGACGAAAACAAGCTTGTACTCGACTCACCAGCGTCCAGTGTTGGGGAACAACTAAATCCACCTGTTGACCATCCCGCCCCAATTTATAATTAGGACGACTCAGATTAATAGAAGGGAGAATTTCTCCCTGATTGTTAAGAATAATGTAGGGTTCTTGACTAATAACCGTTTTAATGTTGGGAGAATTGGTCATAAAAAGTTGATCGGTGGGTGGCGTTCGCGGGGGACGGTAAGAAGCTAAGATAGAATTGATGTCTCGATCGCTACTGTTAACCTCAGAGTCTGGAACGAACTCTAGAGATCATGTTAGTAAAACTTCTTAGGATCGATCGAGCTTGTCTAAATTCCTATTCCTAAGACCTATCCACAGGTTATCGTGCTGTTAGACGATGGTTACAACTCCTATTTCTCCTACCGCCAAGGTTTCTAAAGTCGAAGGTATCAAAGAACACAGTAATTATTTGCGAGAACCTTTGGCCAGTGAACTCCTCGAAGATACAACCCATTTTACCGATGCGGCGGTGCAGATCCTTAAATTTCACGGTTCCTATCAACAGGATAATCGCGACAATAGAGCCAAAGGTCAAGAAAAAGACTATCAAATGATGTTGCGTACCCGCAGTCCGGGGGGTTTTATTCCCGCGCAACTATATCTTACCCTCGATAGTTTGTCCGATCGCTACGGTAACGGCACTTTACGGGTGACAACCCGCCAAGGCTTCCAATTACACGGCATTTTAAAGAAAAATCTCAAAGCAACCCTCGGGGAAATTATCCGCAGTATGGGATCCACTTTAGCGGCCTGTGGTGATGTTAATCGCAATGTCACCGCACCGCCAGCCCCCTACAAAAATCGCCCCGAATACGGCTATGCTTGGGAATATGCCAATAATATCGCCGATTTGCTCACTCCCCAAACTGGAGCCTACTACGAAATTTGGCTCGATGGCGAAAAAGTGATCAGTGCAGAAGAAGCGCCGTCCGTCAAGGCCTCGAGACAAAAAGATACAAATGGCATTAACAAAAATGATCCCATCGAACCGATCTACGGTCAACATTATATGCCCCGTAAGTTCAAGATCGGTGTCACCGTGCCGGGAGACAACTCCATCGATATCTACACCAATGACCTCGGTTTGGTGGTGATTACCGACGCAAACGGGGAATTACAGGGTTTTAACATCCTTGCGGGGGGTGGACTGGGAAGGACCCACAATAAGGAGGAAACTTTCCCCAGAATGGCCGATGCGATCGGTTATGTGGACAAAGAAGAGGTGTACGATCTGGTAAAAGCGATCGTGGCAACCCAAAGGGATTACGGAGATCGCGGCGATCGTCGTCATGCCAGAATGAAATATATCCTCGAAGAATGGGGAGTAGAAAAATTCCGCAGCACTGTTGAGGGTTATTTCGGCCAAAAAATCGCACCCTACCAACCCCTCCCCGATTGGAAATATCAAGACTTTTTGGGATGGAATGAACAGGGAGACGGAAAATTATTTTATGGTCTTCATGTAGAAAATGGCCGGGTCAAAAATGAGGGCAGTTTTCAGCTAAAAACCGCCTTAAAAGTGATTATCGAGCGTTTTCAGTTGCCCATGCGCTTGACGGCTAACCATAATATCATTCTCTACGAAATTGAACCCAAGGATCAGGAAGCAGTGGAAGCGATCCTGAAAGAACAGGGAATTATCACCAATCCCGCCGAAATTGACCCTTTAACCCGTTATTCCATGGCCTGTCCCGCTTGGCCCACCTGTGGATTAGCGATTACTGAGTCAGAAAGAATTTTACCCAGCGTGATTGAACGCATTCGCACTCTGCTTAATCGCTTAGGATTAACCAAAGAGGAATTTGTCATCCGCATGACAGGATGTCCCAATGGCTGCGCGCGTCCCTATATGGCAGAATTAGGATTTGTGGGTAGCGCTCCCAATTCCTACCAACTCTGGTTAGGGGGAACGGCCGATCAAACTCGACTAGCGCGCCCCTATTTGGATAAAATGGCGATCGATGATCTAGAAAAGGTCTTAGAACCGATTTTCGTTTACTTCCAACAGGATCAACAAAATAACGAAACCTTCGGAGAATTCTGTCACCGAGTCAATTTCCCTGCTTTACAAGCATTTTCAGCCACCTACACACCTAAAATGACCGAAACTACTACTACTGAATCAAAACCCAAACGCGTGCGTAAAAATCAAAACCGTGTCAGCGTCCCCGATGAAATGTTTGTCCGTCTCAAGGAAGCTTCGGAAGCGGAAAAACGGCCGATGAATCAAATCATCAATGAGGCGCTAGAGGCCTATTTCAGCCAAAAATCCTAATCAGTTATCAAGGTGGGTTAAATCCCACCTTTTTTTATTAGTATATTCATCGAAAATTTTGGGTCTGAAACCCCGTCGTTCTACGACGGCTTTACCGTTAAATACTAGCACATTTACGGAATATATGCTTAAATGTGAGACATGGAAAAAGCCTACTCGT
>VYLB01000758.1_pt1 | contig 12703 bp, 16 predicted proteins | sample 5114431 | NCBI WGS metagenome assembly VYLB01 (sample SAMN12291786, study PRJNA351875) | freshwater metagenome | isolation source: freshwater lake | place: USA: Michigan, Gull Lake | collected 2013-08-08
TGAGAAACAAGATGTCGCTACAAAGGATGACGACTTCAAGATATCTGAATGACTTTAGAAGTCTTTAGACTTTCAGCAAATCTACCGGCTTGAAGCCGGTAGTAATTTAATTTTATCAGTTTTTTGTTAGCCTGTGCCAGTTCTTCGGTACGCTCGTCTACCTTCTGTTTGAAAAACTTTAATCGGGTAATGACCTCGTTTTTCATCACTGTAAAATTGCGCGTTAGTTTTCCGATTTCATCTTTGGTTCGGATAAAGGGATTGTCTTCTTCTACGGTAAAATTGCTGTCAACAAAACGTGTTATAAAAAAGGTGAGGTCTTTTAAAGGTCTTGTGATTCGCGTTGCAATTACGTAGCTGACTAAAATGCCCGCTATAAACAGAACTGCGATCAACCCTCCAAAAAAATAATTAAGTTCTCGCAGTTCTCGTTGTTCTTTTGCTTTCGACTGAAGACCTAATTCATGCAGTGATTGTTCGATTAATTTCAATAACGAGTCTAGCTTTTCTTTTAGACCAGAATTGTCTTTGATGCCTGAGACCCGATCCAATTCAACCAACCGATTGAAAAGCCCTTGGTAACGAAGTAGGTGAATCTTTGTTGAGTCGGATTGACTTTGGGCGATTTTATCACAAATAAGATTGAACCGATCTACATAGATTGCTTCATTGCGAATGATATAGTCCTTCTCGTGCCTGCGTAACGTCAAAATACTTTCGGCTGGAAGACTGGACTTGTTTTCAAGCCAATGTGCTTCTTTGCGCATGGCGCCCTCCAATCCGTAATTTTTGTAACCTCGTTCTTCGATAAGAGTTCTAAGTTGGCTAAATACAGAATCCGTTTGATGTATTTGCGAGCTGGTGGCATCGAATGACCTTGAAAAAGGCAAGGTTTCTCTTAATGCGCGGAGTTGGTTGAGTACCTCTTCGTGCAACCCTTCGTATTGTGCTAAGTAAGAACTTTTGCCAGAACTAAAATAGACATCGCTTTTTGTGCCGTAGCTGAAGAAGTTTTGTTGTTGATTGGTCCACCTCAATACTAGAGAATTTACATTTTCCAGTTGACGGGTTGTCTCTTCCACTTTTTTACGCGACTCCAAATAGCGCAAGCTCAGTCCCACTGTTATCAGGTTGGTGCTGATAAAAACGAAAAACCAGAAAAGTAGCCGATGGCGAAAAGTCGAGAACATAGTCAAGTTGGGATGGAAAGTACCCAACTTTAGCATAACAGGCAGCTATTATTCCTTTAACTTTCTGTTAACATTTCGATTGCGAGAATAGTTAGCCTGAAAAAAATGCTAAATTGACGTTGTGATAGTCAAAATCGTAATCCTGCTATTTTTTCATTGGATCGGTGACTATGTTCTCCAAACCAATGAGATGGCCGCCAATAAGGCGAACGGAATCCGTTGGTTGAGTATTCATGTGGCTGTGTACGCAGCCGTACTTTTATGTTTTGGGTTAGTTTTCTTTCGCCTGCCTACAGCGTTTTATTTTGTTTTAGCAAATGCTGGATTTCACTGGGTAACCGATTTTTTCACTAGCCGCATGGCATCGAAGTACAAAAATCAACCGCGAATTTATTTTCCTATTATTGGACTGGATCAATTTATTCATGCCGCCACGCTGATACTTACGCTCGAAAATTTTAGTGCTTAAACTTTTATTCACTTTTTAATACCTCAGCTGGATTGGTGCGCGCTACTTTTAATGTTTGCGAACCGATCATAATCAACGCCAGCCCTAAGATTGCTAAAACACCAATCACCATTTCTACAATATTTAGGGGAGCATGGTTAGCGGTCTTTGGAAAAACAACCTGCTCGAAAAACAAAATGATAATCGGCAAGCCAATGCAAGAGGCTATTAATAAAAGTGAAATGAATCCCTTTCCTAGAATGTAGAGTAGTGAAGCTTCACTGGCGCCCATTACTTTTCTAATGCTGATTTCTTTTAAACGTATTTCGGTAGTAAACACAACCATGCCTAGTAACCCTAAAGACGCAATGCAGATGGCAAGGAAAGCAAGGAACCCCGCAAGTTTGATAGTCGCTTTTAACCCCGCGAAAGCTTCTTCTATTTGCTCATTATAAAAGTGCGCTTCGAAGGGATGAATTGAGTCGACTTTTTTCCAAATGGCTTCTATCTTGGCATGAGTGGCAAGTAAATCGCCTGATTTTATTTTTACATTCATAACCCTTGAATCGACAGGCTTATACCTAAATACAATTTCTTTCGAAGTCTCGTTATTGGCTCTGCCATATTGGAAATCTTTCATAACCCCAATGATGGTCAAATCCTGATTATCTACGTGGATCACGTCTCCCAGCGCTTTATCTGGATTTTGTTCTCCGATATTGAATCGCTTCAGCACTTGCTGATTCACTATCACTTCCGACTCTTTGGCGCTGTCGGGTTTTGCTAAGAAATTTCTCCCGGCAATTAATTGGTGACCATGCAGCGGCATATAGTTTTCATCAATCGAATTGAAACCAACTCCCGAAGAATCATTGGGGCTGCCATGATATTTCATATTTGTACCATAGTAGTTTCCAACACTGGTTACCATGAGTGATTGAGAAATGGCTTTTACTTCGGGCAATTCACTAATTTCTTTTCTTAGAATTGATGCTTTACTGCCTTGCAATTCAACGTTGAGAATATTTTCGGTATTGAATCCGAGATCAAATGAAACAAAATGTTGGTATTGGCGATACACTCCAATGCTTGCACAAACCAGAATAATGGAAATGCAATATTGAATAACGATCAACACTTTTCGACCGGTAATTTTATTGAATCCTTGAAAGGAGGAAGTATTTTTTAGAACTTTAAGAGCTTGCACATTGGCAAAGAAGAGAGATGGGAAAATTCCTGCCGCTACCCCAACCACCACAGCAAAAAGTATAAAGTAGGCGATCACAGGCGGTGAAAGCTGTAGTGTGAACATTTTCTGTATCTCCGGTTCAATACTCAAAAAGTGTGGGCGTAAAATGAAAAATCCCAGCATTGCTAAAGCCAGCGAGCAAAGGAAAATGATTACTGCTTCCACAACAAACTGCGCCATCACATGCCCGCGCATAGCACCAATTACTTTGCGGATGCCTACTTCTCGGGTGCGCTTTAGGGATCGTGCCACCGAAAGGTTGGTATAGTTAAAGCAGGCGGATAGAATAACCACAAAAGAGAGGCCACCAAACACCCACAATAAAGTGCTGCCTAATACCGGCCCCATTTGATTGCCCATATTATCACTTACCATAATGTTGTTCATCGGCTGCAACGCCAGTTCGATGTGTGTATTTTTTACAGACGGATCTTCGGTTGTACTTAATTGATCTAGGTTGGTTTTAAAATTTTTCAGATCTGCATCGGGTGGGAACAAAACGTAAACCCACGTATTCCAAATATGATCCCAGGTCATTTCATCCTTGGAATCTTTTTCTATGACCTCGCGTGTGGATAATGAGCAGAGCATATCAAATTGGATATGCGAAAACTCAGGAATGTCTTTCAAAATGCCCGATATGGTATATTGACGATCGTTGTTGTAGGTAATTACTTTGCCAAGTGCATCTTCGTTTCCAAATAGTTTTTGAGTTGACTCTTGAGTGATAACAATTGAAAAAGGCTCTTTTAATGCGGTGGCTGCATTGCCCTGAACTAACTCGAAGGAAAACACTTTAAATAAATCAGGATTAGCCCAATAGCCATTGAGCGGAATAATTTTTTCTCCATATTTTACATCACCGTTAAAGTTTCTTCTTAAGATTGCTACAGCTTCCGGTGTTGAAAAACCAGTTTGAATTACCTTGCCTGCTGTTAAAGAAGTAGTGGCCATGAAGTTGCTACCTTTATCTCCCAGGTATTCATAGCGACTGATCACCCGGTAGATGTTGTCATAGTTTTTGTGGAATCTATCATAGGATTGAATATCAGACATAATGCCAATGAGAATTAGCCCAACGGACATACTTATTGCCAGTCCGAAAATATTGATCGCAGAGAATAGTTTATTTCGAACAATACTGCGTCCGGAGGTTTTGATGTAGCTGCCGATCATAGAAAAATTTAGTAAGAGGTTGACAAATTCTGGTTTACGCAAAGTGTACAAGCGGAAAAATTTGAAGACATCGATAGTGTAAATGAGCTTTGCTCTTCTTACTCCTTTTGATTTTATATTGCGTTCAAAATATTCATTCAAGTCACCTTGCAAGTCTTCTAGCAACTCGGGTTTGCAATACCAAGCGAGCAAACGGAGGGCCCATTGTGGAGGCGATATTTCTTTCCCGACTTTCATTTATTTTATTACACTCAAAGGCGTAAGGAAAAGATCATGAAAACCAACTTTTGTAAATCGCAAATTCAAATACATACATCTTAATTCTCCAGTGAATAATTCCAGCTTCTGAATTCTAAATTCTGCCTTTCTACTCTATATTCTTTTTAATGATAGTTCAGGAATCATATTCCATAAATTATCTCGCACCTCTTTTGATTTTATCAGTCCCGATTTTCCCGCGCTAGTAATTGAGTAGTAGCGCTTGCGCTTGCCACCCCTTGTTTGGGTAGCCTCGCCCAATTTACTCTTCACAAATCCTTTTTCTTCAAGACGGTTTAGCACAGCGTGAACAACCCCTAGTTTTACAGACCTACCTGTTTGCCGTTCCAACTCATCACAAATGCCTACACTATAGGCATCGCTCATGAGCGCTGCTATTGTTAGTAATACTAGTTCTTCAAACTCTCCGATGTTGGATCCTTTCATAACTTCTGATTAATTACGTAAATGTATGTAAAATAGTTGTCAGATATCATAGCTAATTTGAAAATGGCATGATTACTATTTTACTGCGACTTATTTGAAAAGCAGTTTTCTGGAATAATACAGCAAGGGTACGCCATACACGGCAATCATTGCATAAGCCATCATTTCATACCCTTTCGCTACCAGATCAATGATTCCGACTTGTGCGAGCACTAGCGAAGCGGCTAACGCGGCAGTAGAAATATACGCCTTGTGAATCTTTTTCATGGGTTCAGCACTTCGCTCGGCAACTTCGTTTTCAATGCGATGAATGAAAGCGTGAATCATTCCTGTGGCGGTTTCAACTAATGTCCAGCCCACCACCACTCCAAAAATGACAATCATTACAGTATGAAAACCCAGCCGCAATACTTTCTTTGCGTGAACGAATATTTCGATAGGTAAAAAGCGAGGCAGGGTAAACAGCCAGGTTATAGCCAACATAAAGAATCCCCGTCCAAACCAACAGACCGAAGTGTGGCGCATCTGGCAAATAGCTGGTATCCCAGTTGGTAAACACATCGGCAATCGCTGAACCTCGGGTGCTAAATACGGCAATTGAAAAAATGATGTACGCACTGAACAGAGCAATTGTTCCAATCGTTTCCAGTTTGGTGATCACCTCATCTCCTTTGTAATTGAGAAACCCAACCAACACGACAATTAACATCACACCCACCCATTGATTAAAACCCAGCGTATTATTTAATATTTCTCCAGCAGCAGCAGCCATCACTGCGATGATCAAGATCGCCAACAACAGGTAGGTAATTTCGTAGACTATCCATCCTTTGCCAATCATTTTTTTTAACAAGGATTTGTAATCATACACTTGCCACTGACGGCATGCCTCCATTGATAAAATAGAAATAAGGGAGAATCCAAAAAAGATAGCAAGCCCACTGATCCAACCACTGGCTCCAAATTTTCCTCCGTATTCTACAATCTCACGCCCCGTAGCATAACCGCCACCTATCAAGACAGATTGTAAAATAATACCTGGGAGTAGCACACGTTTAATCTGAGAGGCGGGTTGTTGAAAATTTTCCATATTAATGAATCGTCTTCAATATAAGAAGATTAGGCTTCTTGCCTCAACTCGCTTTTGCCATTTCCCAGCCGATGATGCTTTTTTTACGTGTTGAATTCCAACGGTATTCTCCCAGAATTCCATCTTTGCGAATGACGCGATGACATGGAATTAGATAGGCGATGTGGTTGGAACCAACCGCGGAGCCCACAGTTTGCATCGCTTTTGGATTTTGTATTTTCTCTGCTATTCCCTGATACGTAGTTACGCTTCCTAAGGGCAATCGCAAAAGAGCTTCCCAAACTTTTACTTGAAAGTTGGTGCCCTTAACAAATACATGTAATTTTTTCGATGGAGATCTTTGACCAAAAATGGAATCGGTGATACTGGCCGTTAGTTCTTGATCATGATGAAAAATGGAGTGATCCCAATGTTCTTTCATTTTTTCAAGTTCGTAGTTGGGATCTTCATCGGTCGTGATAAACGACAGCCAGCAAACGCCTCGTTCAGTAACACCAAGTAGAGCAAGTCCAAATTGCGTTTCGTGAAAGCCATACTCTATTCGTATGCCCGCACCGCGCATTTTGTATTCCTGCGGAGTGACAGCATCCAATGTGGTAAACAAATCGTATACACGTGATTGACTCGAAAGCCCTGCTGCTTCTGCCGCATCGACTAGATTTTTGGTTTGCGTTAATTTGCTTTTTAGAAAATCAACAGTCAGGAATTGGAGAAAACGTTTTGGGCTTATACCCGCCCACTCCGTAAAGATTCGTTGAAAATGAAAAGGAGAAAGATGTACTTTTTCCGCCACCTCATCCAACTCTGGTTGGCGGTGAAAGTTTTTCTCCAAGTACTGAATAGCCTGCTCTATTCGCAGGTAATTTATTTTGTCTTCGATCATTATCATAAAGATATTATTTTTTGATGGATCAAATTTGGCGTTTCCGTCTCTCGGATTCAACCGGTTTCTTGCTCTCTTTCCAAAACACATAGTCGATTTTCATGCAATGGCCACAAGGTCGATAACCTAATTCAGTTGCTTCTTTTTGACTTGTAAAGAATACACGATTCATTTTTTTCATTCTCTTGCCCGATCGACAGTCGAGCGAACCATAGATTTTGAGCTTCTTGTTTCCTGCTAATACTATTTTTTTACTTTTTAGGAGCCTGACCAACTCACTCGTTGTTAGTTTTTCATGTGCGATCATATACAAATGAGAAAGATACGTTTCGCCCCATCGAATCAATGTCAAATCAATCATATGGTAAACGTAGAGCTCACCGTGAATCTGTAAAACCCGATTCTTGCTGTTTTAGTGATGCGGTATTTTTATAGGAAAATAATTTTCTAGTATTGTGGTATGGAGTCTTTTCATATTCCGGTTTTCGATGAGTTCAGTTTTAAAAGGTCTATTGAGTTTCTTCAACGTTCACCAAAAGAGCTTTTGCATTTTGTAGATGATAATCACGTTTCAAAAATGATTGAAATCGGATCAAAAAAAATTGTATTTGAACTGATCCAAGAGAAATCCAACCAACTACAAGTAAGAGTAGTTAGCGGCATACCACTGCAACAATCTGAAAAGGAACAACTTATTCTGTTTATTAAGGAATGGTTTGACCTGGATGCGGACCTGAAACCGTTTTATGCCCTTGTTAAGGATGATAAATTATTAGGTCCATTAGTAAAGGAATATTTTGGCTATCGCATCATTGGGCAACCTGATTTGTTTGAGTCGTTGGTGTGGGCGGTGATAGGTCAGCAAATTAATCTTCAGTTTGCATACACCTTAAAACAACGATTTGTAGAGCAATTTGGTGAAAAGCATACTGTTGACGGTAGGGTATACTATTTATTCCCCACACCACAGGTAGTTTCAATCCTTTCTGATGAACACCTTTTGCCGCTTCAATTCTCACGACAAAAAAGCAAGTACGTGGTGTTAATTGCTCAGGCCTTTTTGAGTGGAGAGATCACCAAGGAGAAACTAAAGAAACTGCCCTTTCAAGCGGCTAAGGAGAAATTGATGAGTATAAAAGGAGTTGGGAACTGGACGGCCAATTATGCACTGATGAAAACATTTCGATATCCGGAGGCCTTCCCGTTAGAAGACGCAGGTGTTCACAATGCGATTAAGAATTTGAAAAAAATGAAATCGAAACCGACCTTAGATCAAGTCAAACGAATTTTTAAAAAGTACAAAGGTTGGGAGGCGTACGCAACACTTTATTTATGGAAAAGCCTGTGATAACGGAACCTAAGCCGTTAAGCACTTTTTAATACAATACGAAAAGTCGTCCCTTGGGCTTCGTCTGATGATTTGACAAATATTTTCCCTTCGTGATACATTTCTATAATTCTTTTAGCGAGAGCTAGACCTAACCCCCACCCTCTTTTCTTCGTGGTAAAGCCGGGCTTAAACACACTTTGGATAAGCTTTTTTGGGATGCCTTTTCCCGTGTCAGAAATATCAATCAATACCTTGCGGTCGCTTCCTCTTAAAATCTTTATTGCAATTGTGCCTGTATTTTCCATGGCATCTACTGCATTCTTACAAAGGTTTTCCAAAACCCACTCAAATAAAGGAGCATGAACGTTGGCTTCAATATTTTCCGACAATGTATACACTTCGATTTTTACTTTTGAAGAAAGGCGAGGCTGTAGGTAGCTCCGATACTAGAAAACCGTTCAGTGACCACCCGTAGTTTCCGAATATCCCTATCTAGTTCGTCTACAAAACTTTTATTTTTTAGTTCGGGATCTTCTCGCAACACTTCTATCCATGCCATTAATGACGAAAGGGGAGTGCCAATCTGATGTGCAGTTTCTTTGGCAAGTCCTACCCAAACACGATTTTGTTCAGAAGTCTTTGAATAACTAAATGCCAAGTAAGCGATAAATCCAAAAATCGCCAGAATTGAGGTTTCGATGTATGGGAAAATTGTGAGCTCTGCCAGCAGGAAGGAATTTTTGTAATATACTTTTTGAGTGGCGAATACTTTGTGATTTTCATCTTTTCTTGCTCCATAAGGAATCCACATCTATGTTGTTGTAAGAAATAATATTGTTGTTTTTATCTATCAGAATCGTAGGAATGGAGTTGTTCTTAAAAAGAATTTCTTCAGTGACAAATAGGATTTCGTTACTAGTATAATTGTTTGTGAACTCAAGAGCTTTAGCGTAAAGTTTTACTTGATTTCGCTCGCGTTGCTTCAATTGTGTTACTAAAACATTGGTAAAAAGGATTGTACTCAAACAGATTAGCACAGAAACAAAAAGTATAATCCATTTCAAATTTGTGTTATCTTTATAAAATTCCGTAAAAGAAGTTGTGGATTGTTTAGGAGTCATAACTTGAAAGTAAATAAAAAAATCCAGATGTCGCCAACTGGATTTTTTAGCAATTCTATTGGGTTATAGAATTTTAGTTACAGAAGAATTTTTAAGGGATTAGCTACTAGCTACCTGCAGTGGCACAAACTACCTCCGCTTACCGGAGTGCCAATCAAAGAGGTCCACTGGCATGTATTGGGGTTTTGATAGAAATAACCCCAGCCGCCTGTATTGCCCTGTTGATACCAGCACAATTGCATTCCAGAACCAGCCGTAACCTTTTTCATTTCATCCCTGCTAAGAATATCCTTGATACTCTCAAAGCTCATTTTTACTGTTTTCATTTTTTTTGTTTTTTTCTTTTAGACAAAGGAATTTACAAGGTTATTCAAATCCTATTCATATCTTATGAATAATTATGAATAATATTCTTGCGGTATGATAAGGCATTGCAAGAATCGTACTATTGCTATCGAATAACCATAATAAAATGGGGATTCGGTTAAACAAATAAATCCTAATGCAAAGTAAGTGTATTAGGATTTTTTGACGGAACAATGATTCAGAGAGTGAACTAAATTCTCATCATAAACCACTTGGCCATTACTTTCCAACTTACTTTTGTGCCAGTCATTAGAATTCCAACTCTATATATCCTTCCGGCAATCCAAGTTGTAAAAAGAAAACCACCGATTAACAATGCCATCGATAATGCTAGCTGCCAATCTGGAACTCCGGATCCAATTCTACCAACCATAGCTACTGGCGATGTAAAAGGAATCACCGAAAGCCAAAAACTTACACTTCCGTGGGGATCACGTAGAATAAACATAAAAAGTCCAAAGTAGCCGATAAGAAGAGGGAGTGTAATTGGAAACTGGAATTGTTGTGACTCTTGCATGGATTCTACTGCTGATCCAACAGCGGCAAATAAGGCTCCGTATAAGAGATATCCTCCAAGGAAATAGAAAACAAAAACAAACGCAATTTTACCCAACGGTAGTTGAAAGAAGTTATTGAATAACTCGGTTGTTTTAGAGCTCTGTTGATCCATAGCTACTTTTACTTCTTCGTTGTCTATTTGCTTAGCCACTTCTTCCATCGCCTGCTGTTGAGGCATTTTTAAACCAAAGTACCCCAATACCCCAGTCGAAAGCACCGTGATTAAAATGATCCAAATTGTAAACTGTAGTAAACCTACAGAAGCGATTCCAATTATTTTTCCTAGCATCAATTGAAATGGTTTCACCGAGGAGACGATAACTTCTACAATCTTAGAGGTCTTCTCATCAATTACACCTTGCATAATTTGAATGCCATAAATCAAGACAAACATATAGATCAATATACCCAAGCTAAAACCCAAGCCATAGAGAATACCTGAATTGCTGGATTTCTCTTCGCCCGATTCTGATAGATTAATCTGTTTAAGATTGATGTCTACCTTTAATCCCTTTAGGGTTTCCTTGTCAATCTTGTATTCTTCCAGTTTCAAATCTCGAATGCGATCTTGAAGTATCGATTCCAAATTTCCCACTTTTTCAATGCTAGGGTTTTCTTTGGTGTACATCACCATGCCATCTGGCTTGTTTAGATCAAATGGAGGTATATACAGCAGTGCGAAATCTTTTGTTTCGTTGTATGCCTTCTTGGCTTGCTCTAGCGACAAGGAAAGAGGAACAAATGCGAAACGTTTGCCATTCTCGAAAATAAATTTTCCGCTCTCATCGACAACTTGGACTGTGTCAGCCTTAGCCGATTCTGCTTCCTTTTTCATGATGTAAACAAGCACACCGATGATGGCTGGAAAAATCAATGGAACTAAGATGGTGGTGATGAGAAACGATTTTTTTTGTACGCGGTTTAAGAACTCGCGCTGCATGATCAACCAGACTTTATTCATATTACTAATTTAGCGTAAATAGTGATCTATCGTTTGAGGCCGCAAACTTCTTACAACACGCACAAGCTTGCAACCTAGAGCTTGTGATTTGAAGCTTTTATTTATACTTCTTGTAAATGCTTTCTCAAAGCTTCGTCACCATCGGCCTTGATCAATCCAATGAAAATATCAGCCATGGTTGGCAGCTTCTCCTGAAAACTGTATAACTCGGTGATATCTACTAAATCGCGAATGACCTGATTGCCTTTGATGCCGTCAACAGCTTTAATGGTCGTGGAAAACAAATCTTCTTCTATTTTTGTCTGCGACTTGATTTCATATTTTTCAGCGGGCAACGTAAAATGATTTCCACGGTGTTCGATCAAAAAAGTGTTAGAGCGATAACTTTCCTTCACTTGCTTTTTCGCGCCCTCCAGAATTTTCTTTGACTTATTGATTAGTGCAATATGATCACAAAGAGATTCAACCGTCTCCATGCGGTGCGTAGAAAAAATAATGGTGCTTCCGTTGGCTTTTAACTCCAGAATCTTTTCTGTGATCAACTGCGCATTTACTGGATCGAAGCCAGAGAATGGCTCATCTAAAATAATCAATTTTGGCTCATGCAAAACGGTACTGATGAACTGCACTTTCTGCGCCATACCTTTGCTAAGGTCTTCCACCTTCTTGTGCCACCAGTCCTTGATCTCAAATTTTTCGAGCCATACTTTTATGCGAGCCATGGCATCGTGCCTACTGAGTCCCTTTAGCTGAGCCAGATACAATAATTGATCGCCCACTTTCATTTTCTTGTACAAACCACGCTCCTCAGGTAAGTACCCAATAATTTCGACATGATTGGGCCGAAGTTTTTCACCGAATATCAATACTTCGCCACTGTCAGCATTAATGATCTGGTTAATAATCCTGATGAGTGTAGTCTTTCCTGCACCGTTCGGGCCAAGAAGTCCGAAAATGGTTTGTTCGGGAATAGTGATGCTTACATGATCTAGTGCCGTGTGTTCGGAGTAGATTTTGGTAATGTCATTGGCGATGAGTGCGTTCACGTGTATGGTTTTTGTATTAGTGTTAAAAATAGCAATAGAATTACAATACAACTAATGTAATAATTCAAAATATTAGATGAAGGGAACGAAGACCTATAGATTGCCACGAATGCAAGAATTTCTTCGAATGTTTTGTTTACTGTATTGGGTTGAGATTTCTCTAACCAAGGTTTGAACAGATATAAAACTACCTGGGGTCTTTAAATATAATTTTGCCCATTGATACATCCAGATCAAAGGTCAGGGCGTTTTTAGAATTCTTCGAATAGCTTGCGTTGGCAAACCTATTGGTACCCACTTTTTTTAGGCTTTTGGATAAGTTAAGACTGCAAAGCCATGAGTCGTTTATTTTTAACGTTATGGGTACCTCGTCATTGGGTAATTGAATCACTAGGTTGCCAGCGCCAACACTTCCAATAATGTGATTGCTGGCTGTGGGTTTGTCAGAAAAATCAAGGTACATGTTTCCAAACCCAACGTTAGCAACAACCACTTTAGATCTTGCGAGATTAATATGTTGAGCATTAACGGTACCCATATCTACTTTTATGAAGAATGTATCCATCGTTACCTTGTTTTC
>VYLB01000565.1_pt1 | contig 12654 bp, 10 predicted proteins | sample 5114431 | NCBI WGS metagenome assembly VYLB01 (sample SAMN12291786, study PRJNA351875) | freshwater metagenome | isolation source: freshwater lake | place: USA: Michigan, Gull Lake | collected 2013-08-08
GTTGTCAGTATCTCGAAACAATGACTAATGAAATTAAAAACTTGACTAACTATCATTGGCTAACTTATGACTGATTGTTATCAGCTTTTCAAAACAGGATTTAGTATAACATCCAAAAACACTTGATTGGAAAATCATTAAGGTTATTACCTTGAAATTCTACAGATTGATTTCTAACCCAAGCATTTGCTACTGTGCGGAAGCGTGTGTCTTTATATTGATTAACTTTCTCGGCTTCTTGACTAGGATTTTTCCGAGGATCCGATAAGTCTGAGGCTGTTATATAAAGACATTTACTATAAACAACAAACATAAAATTAAATCCTATATGTCCATGAGATAACCATCTTGAGGTTTCAATGTCACATTGATTGGTCATATTCAAATAGACTTCAAATTTATTAAATAGCTTTTGAATCCGAAATTGATCTAGTTTTTTTTCTTTATTCAGTATCTTACCCCATTCTTCTAAATCAATTTTCAGAGATGTGGAGGTGATATCTATACACTGCCAATTTACTGAGTTAGCAATAGGCTTAAGTAAATCTTCTGATAAACCTGCTAAACTCAAAGCACAAGCTATTCTGAGAGTATGCTCAAATTTAGATTCAAAAATTTTAAATGCTTCTTGATAAAAACTACTGACTAAATAATCGTTGAATGCCTTTTCCAACGTTGATATTTCAAAAAAATAGTTTTCAATTGAATGACCTTTACTCCAAATTAATCTCTTGTTAATTTTATGAGTTTTAATATGATCTTTTAAATCATTGCTACATTCAAATTCTCTAAATTCTCGATCAACAAAGCCCAAAACTCTATTGTTAACATCTGGCGGCTCTTGGGCAACTAAATCACAGATTTTTTCTATCTTAGCTCTATTTCCTAATTTTCCTTGTATTCGCTCCGCAGTATCAATAATAATATTTTTTAGTAAATATAATTTTTCCGCTGAAATCTGAGCTTCATTTTTTTTTAAAAGATTACAAATAATAGTAAAAAAAGCCTCATCATCGGCTCCTTCTAGCAATAAAAACCGATCCTGTGACATAATTATTTCAGTAACGTATTCTTCAGGAGTTAACTTTAATCCGTTCATAAAGTCGATAATTATCTAAATTTTTAAAAGGGAATGTTAATGTTTTCCAAATCATCATCTAGTATATAGATTTGATCTTCACTTCCAAGAGTATCGGTATTTATATTAGCGTTTGCCGTTGGTTGTAGTTCAAGTTTTATCATTCTCTCTCGATATTTGGATGCAATTACAGCAGAATGAGTACAAATAATGAGTTGTTTCTCATCAAGTTGTTTAACCATTTCTGGTAATAATTTACGTTGCCAATCGATGTGAAGTGAAATTTCAGGTTCATCAATTAAGACAACCCTACCACCTGTCATGTGACTGGCGGCATAAATTAAACCTATGACTTGTCTTTCTCCAGAAGACAAAATTTGCAGACCATGAATAGCTTCTTCCTCACCAATTTTAACACCTAATTTCCCTCTGCCTTGAGGTAAGCTTGTAGAAACTATTTTTAATTGCTTTCTCTCTAAAAATCCATTGACTGATTCAAGATATCTTTCAATACTAGAATAAGCTTTTATTTGTTCATCTAGTCTTCGTTGAAGAGAACTTTCATACACTGATAAAACTCTACTAGCAATAGTTTTGTATTTTGGATCTGATTCAAACGATTTCAACTGTTCTATTAATTGTTTATAGACATCATCTGATTGATTACGATTAACTTGAAAAGATGAATTTTGCAATTTTTCCGAAAGTTCTATTATTTCTGTAATAACTTCGTCTGGCTCTTTTGTATTATCGTCTGTCTCAAATGATTGAGAAATAGCTTGAGAAAATTGAAGAAAAGCTTCTGAAAGCAAATTTCTATCAAGACTAGCAATTTTTAATTGAGCTTCTGTTAATTCTGAATTAATATGTTCTTCTATTTCTATCGGTGAAGGATACTCAAGTCTAGGGACAAATTTCCCAAATAGAATCCGAGCTAATTCGGTTGATCTGGGGGAACTTCTTAGAAATTTTCTAAAATTAGGTGATCTTCGGGCAAAATGTCTAATTTCATTTTCATCTAAGGTAGCCCATGCCTCAATCATTGTTCTAAAAGCAGGGAAATAAGTTGCTTTTAAGTCAATATCTTGCTTCTTCTTAGAAGATGATGGATAATAACGTGCAGGCAATAAAATTTCGCTATTTTCTTTTTGCTTTTCTTCTTCTAATAATTCTGCAAAACTGTAAGAATCGACGTTTTGATTATTAACAAAGACTGTTGTTACTGTTTTTAGAGGTTCTTGAGGATAATTCTGCTGTTCTATCGATATTTTCGTATCATCATCTAATGTAATGGTTAATTTTTGAAATTTTAAATAGCCAAAACGTCTAAAATCTTCGTTGACGGCATTAGCAAGAATATGCAATACAGTGGTTTTGCCTGTGCCATTACTTCCATGAATAATATTAACTCCATCTTGAAAATCAAGATTAATATCAAATCTTCCATGTATTCCAATCGCTTCTAAACGCTTAATAAATCGAGACATACCTTTAATCTCATATAACAGTCTCAAACGAAAATTATAATCTAATATGAAACTTTTGTCAAGTTTTTTCCTAAGCTGATCCGAACGGGTAATAATAACTAACACTGAGAGAGCTTATTTTAGTGCGATCATCGACCTTGACCTTGGTAAATTCTTGTCTAATCCTTTGAATTAGTCGATACTGCTGCCGATTCAACCCAAGGAAACCCCAAATAAATCTAACGCCTTCGAGCCGTTGCTTTTTTATTTTTTGATTCAATTCGTCAAAATATACCGATATTTTCTAGGTGTCGATAGCCTTGAATAGAGATTCCTTTTAGGTTCAAAAATTTGTCAACTATAATAGGTAAAATACTCTCGTTTTTGGCGATTATATCAAATCTTAACTCTATTGTCTATCTTTGTGGCCTTAACTTGTTTGTGCCTTAAGTCCTTCCCTATATGAATTTTAGCTTTTATTTTAAGTTAATTATTTGCATAACAATTCTGGAATAGCCTATTTTTCCGATTTTATTGATACAAAGAGCGGGTGAAATCTAAAACTTTTTGTTGCTTTTCTTTGGGTAATTTATCGATTAAAGCTGTTAGCTTTTCTGTTAAAGATAACCAAGTTTTGTTCTGAGCTTTCCAGATGACAATAAATTGCTGCATTGGGAGAGAACAAAGGGCGATAGTTTCCCCTAGATTATTACTAAATTCAATTTCGTAACAACCATCATTGTAGTCTTCAACAATTGTCCCTTGTTCTCCCATTATTAAGTTATGTTCAGGCAAGTCAACTAATAATTCCACAAGGTCAAATAATTCTGGTTTAATCATGGTCTTTTTCTCACATATAAAGTTACTAATTTAGCTGTATCACTATCAGGCTCAACAATCCATCCAGTCCTCACTATTTCTTGTTGCCCTGGTTCAATTCCTGTAATTTCTAGGTCAACTTGATAGCGTTTGCCATGTCGATCTGTACTTTGATAAACAGCTTTTGCTTCAAGGGATTTGTTAGCGATTTGTTGTAGAAGTGGCTCATAATTATCTTGAGTATATCCTAAGTGGCGTTGAAACATGATGGCTTTATTTAATCCTTTTGGATTGTCTAAATTGAGAGCATATTGGGTTAATTTTCTAGAATCTATTTTGACTTTGTTGACAATATCTTTTAATTTCATTGGAATTAAGACGATTATTAATTTTGACTTTGCCTCTAGTTTCATATTTCATAAGGGAGCATCTCACCCTTGCAATAAGTAGAAATGCTTAATGAGATCAATAAAAAAGTTAAAAAAGGCAACCATTTAGCTCTGGACTTTACCCGTACAAAAATACTAGCTATGGCTAAAAGTCTTACAGAGCCTGAGTTAAAGCCATATAATACCAATGAGCTACTGAACACAAAATCCTGAAGTCTTTACGCAGATAGGGTTTGCGGCAAAAATCTTCCAATTTGACCTTTCGACCATTATAGCTTGTTTCGGGGCAGAAAACCAGCAAAAACATGGCTACAGAGGGAATCGCTTACTCTAAAGATTAATGACATCATCTGTGATCATAAGGTTAGCGATCACTATAAAGCCAACTCCACCGAATCGCTCTACTCTAGATACAGTCAACGGTACAGCCATTTTCAAGGGAAAAATGTACCCAGTAGCGTCTTTTCAATTTTTTCTGAGAAGCGACCTGCAGTAAGGGTAAGGGTTTCGCCCTAATGCCAATAAAACAGCGACCTTATTTCCCCAAGCTTAGATTATACTGTTCGGATATGCCCTGCCCTACAGTTTGAGTTTTCAAGGTTATGGGTGCTAGTTTTCGGTACTTGTTAGAGTCTATAAGCTGCGCTGAATTTAAACTGCGTATTGGAACTTTTAGTACAAATGCTCAAACTGCACCAGTCAAGATTTAATGGGTGAAAAGTATGTTAACATCGCTGACTCTTCGGAATTTCAAAAGCTATCAGGAGGCAACCTTGTCTCTAGCACCCATCACCTTTTTAATCGGTGCTAATGCGTCAGGTAAAAGTAATGCACTAGAAGCAATTCGCTTACTTTCGTGGTTAGCGAAAGGCAGCAGGTTAGATGACATTGAACGCAACATTCAAAGCGGTAATGCAATTGCCCGTGGACAAGCGATCGATCTTTTCGGTGCAGAAAAAGAGTCTTTTACCTTGGGAACACACATTGATAACGCTCCAGAGGGTTGGACTGATTTTGAGATTGAAATTGGGCTATTATCAGACCAACTTATTATAATCGGAGAAAGTGTCAGTAAAGCTAGTAAAGATCAGGAATTAACACTTTACAAAATTGATGGCGATCCCAACTCACACACCGATGAAATTAGGGTGATGTATAACAATTTTAACAAAGGTAAAAATAAGCCCCACATACCTTGCTCTAACCGACAAGCCATTTTTTATCAATTGGAAACTCCCAGTCGGTTCCAGCAAAGTCATACTAAATCACAAAAAATTATTCCAGCAGTTACTAAAGTAATTCGAGAAACCTTGAGGAATATCGTCTTTCTTGATCCTCGTCCAGCAGTAATGCGGGATTATGCTTACGCTAAAGATGATGATATTAAAGAAGATGGCTCTAACCTTTCTAGTGTTCTTTACGCAGTTTGTCAGCAGGGAGAGACTCAAAAAAACAAGTTGCTTGACTTCATTCGTTCATTACCAGAACAGGATATTACCGATATTCGCTTTATCATTACAGACCGCAAGGATGTTATGGTGAAACTAATAGAGTCTTTTGGGAACAAAGAACATCAGATAGATGCTCCTTTGTTGTCTGATGGTACTCTGAGAGTTTTAGCGATTGCTGCAACTCTACTAAGTGTAAATCCTGGAACTTTCGTAATTATTGAAGAGATCGATAATGGTGTTCATCCCAGTCGTGCAGATAATTTAGTTAAGCAAATTCGGGAGATCGCCTTAGAAAGAAAACTGAGGGTACTGATCACCTCCCATAACCCGGCGTTACTAGATGCAGTACCCGATAGTGATATTGGAAATGTACTTTGTTGTTACCGAGATCCGCAAGCAGGAGATAGTCGTATTGTCCGATTAGCTGATTTAGAGCGTTTCCCCGAATTAATTGTGCAGGGAACTCTTGGTCAGTTGATGACTAAACAAGTATTAGATAAGTTCTTAAAGGATAAGTCCACAGCAGAACAACGTCAACAAAATGCGCTAAGTTGGTTAGAGCAATTAAAACAGGGAGAAGTAGCCTGATGGGAGCTATTTGCCTGATCGATACTTCGATCTTTTTAGAGATACTTAAGGTCCCCAAAAAAGCGAATCAATCTGAGTTAATATTTCAAGATTTAGAAGAGAAAATTAAAGCTGGGGAATCTCTTTTTTTGCCAATGGCGACCATTCTGGAAACTGGAAATCATATTGCCCAAAATGGAGATGGGAATCAGCGACGTATTTGTGCAGCAAAATTTGTAGCTCAGGTTACACAAGCTCTTGAAGGAAAATCTCCCTTTAACCCCATTAATTTTCTAAAGAAAGAAGACCTGCAAGGATGGTTAAAAGAGTTTCCTGATCAAGCGATGCGAGGTAGGGGAATGGGAGACCTTTCTATCATTCATGATTGGCAAAAAATTTGTGATCAAAATCCAGGCCGCCGCGTCTATATATGGTCTTTGGACGACCACCTTAAAGGTTACAATCGGCCACCGAAGTTATGAGTAGTGGGACTTAGACAAAAAACAAATCGAGAAAAGCCTCAACTCCAATCCCCGCTTGGGATTTACTTCGACCAAGCCCAAAATCGCTGAAACCCAGATATATCAAGGAAAATCACGAAAACGCCTAAGTCCCAGTAGTTGACTACGGATTTACTTTTAATAGTCGATTTGTAGTTTAAGAGGTGGAGATTTAATTAGGGTTGGCTGAATAAATCTAAAAACCTTGTTGGATAAAACTTTTAGACCTTTTTGAAATCCAAAAGTGCCTAGCATGGGAGTGCTCAGGGGGAAAATTCAGGGAAAAAGTCCCTGAATTTTAGGTAATTGACCACCTCAAAATCGGTAAAACCCCACACCCTACACCCCACACGCTGCCCCCACGAAAAACTTTTTGCCGCAAACCCTAATTAGAGATTAGCGAAGCTTAATCCACATTCCCAAATCACCGTAATTGACCGCCATCGTCGCAATAATAGCGGTGCTTTGCTATAGCTAACGCTACTGAGAGGAACTATTTCTTTTCAAGGCAATTGCTAATTGTCTCAGTCGTTCACTAACTTCTAAATTAAATTCTTGAGATTTCAAATTAGCGGGTAATTCTGCTACAAGCTGAGGATTCTCTTTATACCATTCGTTTTGAGCGACACCTGCCCATGTTCCTTCTTTTTCTCGAAAAATATCCACTAATCCTCTTAATTCTTGAATACAGTAGGACTCAAATCCTGCGGCTTCAAAAATACCATTGCGTAGATATTCTTCAAAAGCGTTAATATCATTAGTTACTTCAAAGGTAACAACCTCTCTGGGTGGGGTTAATTGGTCGGCTAAATCGATAACTGTATCTACCGTCATTCCGATAAAGTTTTTGGCAATTTCTGTTACACCTAACACCTGTTGACGAAGACTAGGATTAAAGAGTAAATCAGAACCATATTTAACGTATTTTTTTAAGACCCTAAAAGCAGGTTCATCTCCTTGATAATAGTTATCAATCAGTTCCACATCAGCCCCCAATAATTTGACAATTTGGCTGCGGGTATCACTGTTAACAGGACCGCGAATTAATGCTTCAGCAACGGGACGAGCAAATCTTAAAAATAACACTGATAAACTATTTTCTAAGCGAGTTAAAAACTCCTGTTCTGAATAACCAATAAGTCGTTCTTTTACTTGAGAACTTCCCCATAATAAAGAGGACATATAATCGACTAATTTTAAAGCTTCATCTTTTAATTCTGCCGCTAATTGTCGAGCAAGGGCAGCCAAAAATGTTCTAACATCCCCATATAAGTCATCCCGCCAAGCATAATTAGCTCTTACCTTGTCGAAGTCTGGAAAAGAATTTGCGTCAAAAATAATTTCTTTTTTTCTTAAAGTTTCTTGTCTTAATTTTGCCATTTCACTGGCTAACAATTGCCTATAGCGTTCTTTGAATTTTTCGATACTACTGGAAGATTCGTTATTAACTTTTTCTAAGGGTTTGTTAATGACAGATGTTTCATAAAAATTTTGTAAATCAGCTTTTATCTGTTCCCATTTTCTATGCCACCATTCTGAAAAATCAATTCTTCTTCTTTCTTCTTCAAAGCGTTGTGCTTCCTCAGGATTTTCGGGAAATCTTTGACTGACAAGATGATGAATGTCCTCTGAGGTGCTGACAATTTTATCAATGGAAGCTTCACAGCGTTTCTTGAGAATTGCCACTCGCTCAGTATTAATATAATTAAAGATTTTTTCTTTAATTTCAGGGATTCCTGTAGCTTGAGTTTTTAACATTTCATCATCTATAATTCCAGTTAAAGTTTTTAATTTATCTTGAATATTGCTGGCTTGTCCGATTTCTAATTGAGTATGTTCTTCCGCCAGATTATTTAAGATTAAATAAGCTCCTGCTGAACCAGAAACAATGCGATTAACAGGTAAATTAGCGCGTTTTAACCAATCCTGAGAGGCTTCTGTAATATGAGTTTTAAGGGCTTCTGGGCTACCGAGAGAGTCAATATGACTTAAAAAGACAAATAATTTATCAGCAATGGTGACATTCTTATCACCTTGTTCGGTAAATTTAATAATTTCTAATTCGGCTTCTCTAATACTGCGAAAACGCTGAATTACGATGACTGCATCACAGTCGGATAACATTTGTTGGGCTTCATCAACGTGCTTGGCTAACCCAGAATCTGAACCAGGGACATCATAAAAGACGATTCCTTCTGCTTGAGCGAGTTTATTAGTATAAAGTCGGGCTTCTAGGACTGCATGGGCGTATTTTTCATCGGCAACGTATTTTTTTAGTTGTTCTCGGATGTCTTCGAGTCGAGTAAAAGGAATAACTAAATTACCTTCCTTTCTGACTTGTTGTAGAGTGATTTCGTTTTCTCTAATGGTTTTTAAGTCTTCTTTTGCGCCAACGGTTTCTAATTCTTTGAGGAGATGAATAAATTGTTCTTGGGTGCGGGTTTGCACTTCTAATCTTTGTTCAGATTCGCTTTTAACGGAATAAATTTGCGTGGTGGTAAAGGTACATCTTCCTCCTTTGGCAGGAAGTAAATCACATTCTAACCAGGCGTTAATAAAGGTACTTTTTCCTGCCTTTTCTAAGCCAACAACAGCGATACGAAATTCTCTTTTTCTCAGTCTTTCGAGTTGACGGTTAGCAGGTATTGCCTCTTGCAGGAGGATTTCTGTTAATTGAGAGGGAACTTCAGCTTGGGGAAGTTTGGCTAAGTCAACAGCAAAATGTTGGATATTTAAGACATCACTGAGACGGGTTTCATAGTAGGATGAGGCAGATTTCCAATCCATTAAATTAACTCCTTAAATACGGTTGAATGATTTGAGAACAGACGCATCTCTCAAGCGACCTAGCTGTATAATTTTACCCTCTGTATCCTTAGGTATATCCCTTTTAATAACATACTTAGTTTCTGCCCCAATAATATCTTGTCCATTGGGTATGTCAATCCTAAGATAAAATTTAAGTTGGCTGTCTTGTAAAATTTCTTGATTAATAACATCTATCATTTGTTGTTCAGCTTCCTCTGTTCTAATACATAAAAACTCTGGGGCAGATTCAATTAGTTCAATGATTTTATCTCTATTTATCCGCTTTCCTACAGTTAAGCCATAAACTGCTGATGCAGGAACAGCTAGACAAATCGCTGTAGGAATGGGTTGGCTAGGAAGTACAGGATGAATTGTGTTTTGTTTGCGGGAATCCCCTAACAATTTTTGAGTAAAATATGTTCCGATTAAGATAACAGCAGCGAGTACAATTAATTCCATTTTGTCCTTATCATTATCTACTGATTTACGAAGTGGTCTGGAGACATTTTTAACGAGTTCTCCCCCCATTTTAAGGATAGAGAATTCTTTAACAGGTTTTTGTTTATTGATAGAAATTGTATATATAATATCATCAGATAAATCTAAATCTTCATCTAAAGAAGCCTTTTTTTTAATATCATATTCTTGACAAAGTTCCTGGGCTTGGCTTTTATTATCTAAAATCAAATAAATGACAGAGCTTAAAGTACCTACTTCCTGATTTTTAATGTGAGGAAAAACTTGTTCAAAAATTTGCTGATATCTGGTTTCAAAGTATTCAACTACCATTGGAATCAGCCTCCTTTTCAAAATTTCCTAGTCGAGAAAATTCCTCTTCTAATCTTTTCGCTCTTTGTTGCATAGGTTGCCACACATTTTGCTGTTTTTCATAATCAAAAGTAATCTCCTGTCTAGCTTTTTCTAGTCTATCTCGATACTGATCAAGAATATCATTTTGAGTTTTATCTACACTTTTTTTTAAATCGTCAATTTGTGCTAATAGCCATTCTATTACTTGTTTTAACATCTCAGGTTCAACTTCTTTTAACTGTTTTTTCCAGTCGGCTAAAATTTGTCCTATACTTGGAATTTTTGCATTTTCACTGGATCGTTTTTCCTTTTTGGGAACTATCCATAACCAATGTTTCCAAGTTCTGCATTTTTCGGTATATTGTTCTTCTTTAATTTCAAAGTCCGAATCAAGCCTAACAAAATCAAATTTTAGATCATTTGTAACTTTGTTTAACTCTGATTCTGGAAATCTAATCACAATATCAGGAGCGCGTTCATTAGAACCTTTTTCTAAATAAGCAAGATGACAGATGAATAATTCATTTACTGCTTCATACATTCGCTGAATCTCTTGGGTAGAAATTTTATCCAACACTTGCGCTATAATCAGACTAAGATGAATAGACAGTTCGTTAAGTTCATAATTTTTTTGCTTAAGATTCTCTTTTTCTTCCTGAGTTTTTGCAACTACATTTTGTCCATTTTTGGCGAAATAATAACTATAGCCCAGTTTGATTAATCTTCTCAGATTACCTTCTAGCAAGTTAACATTGACAATATTAGCTTTTTTAAAATTAGGATGGTCTAGCGTAACTATGCCATTTTCTAATGATTCTGCAACTGCTTCTAAAATCTGGTCAACTCCTCTCCCCAGAGCATTTCTCCAATCATAGAGAGGGACTAATTTTTCTTCAATTTCATTATAAGGTTCAGTAAATTGAAGATCGGTAATAGCTTCTGTTAATATAGAAAGGGGATCATCTTCTGTTTGTTGGTTTAAATACTCCTCACAGTTTTGTTTAATTTTTTCAAAAGGCTTTCGTAAATTAGCATCACTCACTTGAAGAAATTGATCTAAGGAAGATTTAATCCATGAGATTTTTTCGATTTCCTGTTGATAATTTTCTTCCGAACTGTTAAGAATTGCCGTGGTAGTTTGTACTGCCCATTGTGCAATACTATTTCCCGCCGCTACATTAAATTTTTCTATAGCTTGGGGAATAACTAATTTAGGAAAATGTTCTGCTATGTGCTTGCTTAGTTTGTCTTCAAATTCTTCTGCATAGGATTGTTTGAATAACTCTTTAGCAATTTGTTCTTGTTGAGAGATAGTCCATTGTTTAGGATCAAGACTTAAGTTTCCTCGCTTCATCATTTCCTTAATTAAAACTTGAAAGTTATCTATGGCTTGCTCATAGGGTTTTAAGACTTTCTCAAGTCTAGTTTGATCATGCTCTGACCAATTTTCTTCTCTCGTAGGTAATTCCTCTAACAGCTCCTGAAGCAATTTTTTATTATCCTGAATTTGTAAAGCTAATAAGGCTGGCCATGTACTCAGTTTTACAATTCTCAAATTTTCAATATCTTTTGTATATTCTCTTAAATTCTCGATCAGTTTTTCCTTAATGTTTTCAGTCGTTTCTTCAACAAACTCACCTTCACTTTCTTGCCAATCATCATCTGATCTGAATATATCAATTCGATTTAAAATAAATAGCATTCGTGCAGGAGAGCCTCCTAAATCTTTAACTTGATTAACAACTTCTGATAACAAATTATCAACTTTGTAAGGGTCTGTTTCTGCGCTGTTATATGTTACTAAACATAAAGCTTCACGACATTGTTTTATAATCCCAAGATTTCCCTCATCTCCTACATAAGAGAACCCAGGTAAATCTAATAACTTAACTCTAACCCCTTTAGGCAATTCTAAGAAACTTTCATCTTTAACCAGTCTAAAAGGATAATAAATAATAGATCGAGGATAAGCTAAATCAGGTTGTTTTTTTCTGGCTTTAATATAAGCCTTCATTAACTGTTTTAAGCGACTATAAATATCTTCATCGCTAATCTTTTCCCATTTCCCGCATTCCCACAATGCTCCAGGTGTTTCTTCAATAATTAAAGTCTTTTCTTCGCTATACTCAATGGTAACTGTTCCTGCACTCATTTCTCGCTGTGCCATCGGTACAATATCAGCACCACACAGGAGATTCACTAAGGTACTCTTACCACTGCTCGTCGTGCCAGTCGTCGCTAAAATCAGGGTAGGATGGCGCAATTCATTGATTAACACTTCTAAAGCTTTCTCTAGGTTACTAGAAAGTTCGTGGATTTCACCATGATAGGATTCAGGCAAATGCTGAATAATCTCCGTTTTGAAGTCACCCCAATAACCCGCTAGAAGGTTAGCTTTATTTTCCACTGCTTGGAAAACTTCGTAAGATTTTTGACCCATAATACTCTATCGCTGACAGAATAAGCCGATTCAAGAATAAGCTACAACTTCATTATAACGATAATTTTCTTTCTTGCCTTTAATTCTCGTGTTCTAAACTGGTAAAAAATCAAAATCTATAATTTCTGCAAAGGTGTAAGGACAAACTTGCGGAAACGTATCCAAAGATAAACCAGTTTTTTTGCTCACCGATCGCTTGGCTTTATTATAAATTATATAGCAATTCTCTGACTTATGAGGTACAGTAGCAACAGTGAGTAAACCAATTGCGAATATCTTTCTGAGTAACTTCTAACATAGCCAATTCAATCCCTTCTATTAAGTCT
>VYLB01000206.1_pt1 | contig 12532 bp, 8 predicted proteins | sample 5114431 | NCBI WGS metagenome assembly VYLB01 (sample SAMN12291786, study PRJNA351875) | freshwater metagenome | isolation source: freshwater lake | place: USA: Michigan, Gull Lake | collected 2013-08-08
TACGCCGCAACCAGCGCGAACAAAGCGCCCGTCATACCCGTCACGCTGCTCGACGAAGGGGGTCCCTTTTGCACGCCGATAGGGGGTCCTTTTTGGACGCCGATTGACACGCTTTCAGAGATTTCGCCACGAGGGGATGCCAGCTTGGGTAGCCTCCGACGACCGGCCCACATGTAGCGACGATGTCGTCTAGAGCGCGCTCTGCCTGTTGACGCTCGTCTGCTGTCAGGCTGCGCGGAATGAGATACCGTTTAACTCGCTCCAAGCCGACCTCGGCCGCTTCATCCGCGCGAAATGCCACCTGATCCCCTCAAAAGCTCGAGTCGAAGCATCTTTTTAGCACCTAGCGCATAAAAATGCAATATTGTGCGCGATATGGGAGATACGTGCGCGGAATGCTGTGAAGTTTCGCTGTCCTAGCGTTACCGCCGAGTCTAAGGTCGCCGCGGAGTCTCTTTCGAGCCTCTGCTGCGCGGCGCGACCTCGCGACCGATCGCGTCAATGCAGGGCCATCACTCGCGCAAATAGGGTAGAATGTTGAGGTGACAGAACAATCGGAGACCCCCGCCAGCGAAAAGCTCACTTGGATGACTTTCATGGGGCAAGGAGCGATGCAATGGGGCCATTCCGATCTTCTCGCCGTCGGGCCCGACAAGGACCTTGCCCGCCTCGGTGAGCTCGCTACTTATTTTTCGATTCGCGGCGATAAGAAGGGTGATCGCTTCGCGGGCCAGGTCTGGATCATTCTTCCACCCGCGACCGCAGACGAACAGGCGATAGCCCTACAGCAGGTGCGAGCCAGTGTTGATGCCACGCTCACTGAAGTGTCCAACGGCACGGCCACGGCCGAGATGCGCGACGACGCGTTCGCGTTCCTGTCCCCGTACTTCATGGAAAGCTATGACGGCGATGCGCTGATCCGCGCGCTCTCGGCGGCACCTGCGAAGACCGCCATCATCGTCGTCGAGGCCGGTCGCTATCGCATGGCCGCAACGCACATTCCCATGGGCAGCCAGCTCGAGGAGACCGTGCGAGCAGCGCACCTCCACCAATTGCTGACCGAGGTCGACGCGCTCTGCCAGGCCAACTCCATCTACGTCACGCTCGATTCGGGCTTTCTTCCGCCCCAGCGAAAGGAGTCGCTCGATCTGTTGCAGTCCGTCGGCGACGCCGGGTTCGTGTCTGGCGCGATCGTCGGCGCTGTGCCGCTCGATGCCGACGAAGTCGTCGCCAGGGTTTCGCGGTGGTACAATGCCGTCGATGCCGGCGGTATCGGCGGCGTGATCAAGGAAATCGATGGCGACGAAAGCCTGTCCGACCGGCAGCGCTTCTTTCTCAAGCTCGAGTTTCTCTCCAGAGCAGGTCTCTCGGATCCGTTTCGCGACCTCCTCCAGGCCAAGTCGGACCTGCTGGTCGAACTGCCAGTGCAGCAGGCTCTGGCGATCGCGCGGCTGGCTGAGACCGCCGACATCGACGATTTCGCCGAAACGCTCATCACGCGGGCGCTACCGGATATTCGCGACAGCGAAGGCTTCGCGCAGGCGCTCGACACCGCGCTGCGGCTGCGTGGTCAACGCCTGCGGTCGGCCGTCCTCGAGGCTTTCCGGCGGTTTCATCCCAATGCGCCAACATTGCAGCGGCACGACGTGGTCATGGCTGCACGCCAGGGTGACTATGGCCGCGCCGTCACGATCCTGGAGTCGATGACCGACGACGATCACGAGGAAGAAGTTTCCTTCTACCGCTTGCTTGCCGATGGCACGCGGGCCGATGGCTGGAACCCTTACACGGTTCACGCGACGATCGCCGATGACCTTCCCGAGCTGATCGGCGATGGGGGCGTCGAGATCGCGCTCCAGCTCGAGCGCGCGGGTCGGGTGGACGAGAGCTTCGCCTTCCTGCTCGGGCGCAACGCCGAGGTTACCAGCCGGGAGTTGCTCCTCCTGATCCGCTTGGCCAGCACCGCGCTCCAGGCAGCGGCGCTGTCGAGCGACGATCCGATGATCGAGCAGATCATGGACCGATCGATCGCGTTCCTGGCGGCCCATCCGAGCGACGGCCACGTTCGCACGCGGCTGGCCAGGCTGCTCGGACCGACAGAAACCGGCACCCGCGGAACTGCGATCCTGGTCACCGCCGTCCTCAAGAGGGCGGCAGCCCGGCCGCCGATCGATCCCCGACCCAGGATTGCCGACCGCCCGCCGATCATCCCGGCCGACCAGATCAAGGCGCCGCTGGAACGTATCTGGAAATGGCTTGCCGATAAGGGTCAGGGCATGTGGGTCGTCGGGCAGCATAGCCTGCCGGCCGAGCTGCTCGACGTATCCGCCGACGCGCTCATCTCTTCGATCCTGGTGCAAGCGGATTATGCCGGAGACCGCATCGCGGAGACCGGCGACCTTGTCCTGCCTAATATGTATTTGGCGGCCGCCAACGCGATCGCCCCGCTCGCCGAGCAACGCGACGAGGATCTGACGATCGCCCGGACCGTGGGCAGCAAGTTCGCGGTCGCGGGCAAGGGACAGGCCGCCCGCGACATCGCCGAGTTCATTGTCACGAACAGCGGCGACCGTCCGGAGCGGCACCGGATAGCCCTGTTCAGCTTCGCGGATATCTACGCGCGCGTTGGCATGAGCACCGAAGCGATGGTCGCGATGGCGGCTGCGCTGGAGACGCGCGCGAAGGCATCCTGGGATGAAATTTGGTTCGAGACGAACCTGCTGTTCCGGCTGCTTCGCGACGCCGGAATGGCCGACCTCGCCTTGCCACTGCTTGATCGTTCGCAGGAAGCCCTTGAGCAGCTGGGCATTGCTGAGCGTGACGGATTTCGCCTCGCAACCATGGCGCTTCAGGCCGCGACCGCTGTCTTTTCCCGCGATGGCGGGGCCGATGAGGAGCTGATCGAACTGTTCGACGCAGCTGCCGCCAACGCGGCGGAAGTGATCGACCGGAGCGATGACCTGCTGCCGATTGCGATGGTCCTGAACACGCTGGTAAACATCGGCGGCAACCGAGTTCCCGAACAGGTCGCGTCCGCCGAGGCACTCCTCAAGCAGATTGTCAGCAAGCTCGCGCCTGAGCGCCAGCCTATGATCCGGGCAGCGAGCCGGGTACCGACACTTGCCGACATCGCCGACGTGGCGCGTGGCCTCGACAATGCCCGCTACGCTATCGATGCGGGCTACGACCTGAGGCACTTGCGCGTCATGACGCGCACGCTCGTCGGGAATGCCCTGGCCGAAGTCGACCCGAAAGCGCTGACCTACGCTGTGGAAGCCTCAGCGGACCGCGCAATCGAGCTTCGGGCTGCCGACGGCACGCTTGTCAAGGTCGAGCGCCTGCTGACACGAGCAGAGGCTCCCTACGAGGCGGCGATCGATCTCAGCCGAGCGGACACCGCGATCGTCGGCATGGCAATGTTCGACAGCCAACTTGCCACCGTCGAGTTCGAGAATGGCGATATTTCCGACCTTACGGTCGAGCCGGAGAACACCTTCTCTGCTGAAGCGCTCAATCGCTGGAGCGAGCGTTTCCCCAGGGATTATTCCCTGGAGTCGGTAGACCAGGACGAGATGCGCGACAGCGTCGCAAACCTGGGGCTGACCAAGCTGCCCAAGCGGTCGATCATCGTTGCCGATGCGCGGCTGCAGCGTTTCCCGCCCAATCTCCTGACGATCGACGGTAACTGCGCGGGCTTCGATCATGCGATCGGCGTGACACCCTCACTCGAATGGCTGACCGCATCACGTCGGCTCGACCGGAAGGGGAACGGTGCAGCGCGCATGTGGATTCCGGTTTCCCCGGCTGGCGGGGAAACAGGTCCCCTAGCCATGATGGCAGATGAGGTAGCGCCGATCCTGACCGGTCACGGTGTCGAGCTTGAGCGCGGCGACCAGCCATCGCCGGGATTTGCCGATACCGACGTCGCGATCATCGGCGCGCACGGGGGACTGACCGAGGTGAACCGCTATTTTCGGTCGCTGAGCGACGACGGTCACGGCGTTACCGAGATTGCGCAGATCGCCGAGGTAACCCGCAATGCCCGCCTGACGATCCTGTTCGTATGCTCAGGCGGCCGCATTGATCCTCACCCGGAAACCGGGATGGCGATCGGACTCGCAAAGCAAATCCTCGCGCGCGGCAGTGCCGCCGTGATCGGGCCGGCTTGGCCGATACCGTTTTTTGTCGCACGGCCTTGGCTCGACGCTTTCCTGAAGGCGTGGCAGGGAGGTATGGTAGCGCTGGATGCTTGCCACGTGGCCAACCGCCACGTTTCCGACAAAACCAGTTGGGACCCCAAGCGCGCTCTTGCCATGTCGCTCTACGGCGATCCTTTTATTCGCAAGGACGCCTGATATGGCGGCGTTCGCAAATCATTGACGCGCACGGCTCGACGGTTTGCGATGGCGCATAGGCCAGTTATGGAAGTCGGGTCTCGCGCGACAAAATCCCTTATTCCAAAACCGGACCAGTTTCTGTTGTTCCGCGATGCCGGTTGGGTGAGGTCCGAACGACGGCTTCTGACAGGCGCTGTTGTTCGACATGCCGCGTCTGAATGGCCGGAAAGTCCCACTTCTCGCCATTCGACGACTGTATCGTCGGCGCGCCGAGCTAGGATGAATGAATGTCTGAAGCTGGGCGGCCGCAATGGCCCCGCGAACGACCGAGTATGGGTCTTACCCCCACGTTTGCCTCGGCGCGCGTAAGCTCACGCGTCTGGCTGGCTGCTGCTCCTTGCCGTCCGGCTCCGTTAGCGCTTCAGTCGTGGTGTCCCGAGGAAGTCGTGCTTGCCGAGGCTCATGCCCTGCGCTCGCAGGATCGCGTACGCGGTCGTCGCATGAAAATAGAAGTTCGGCCGGTCGATTAGCGCCGGCCCGCCTCAAGGCGTGACGAGCTTAGCTCTAGCCGCCTGAATCCGCACCTCGGCCTCGGCCAGGGCAGCCTCTGCGTTCGCCTTCGCCAGCGCTGCGTTGATGTCGGCGAGCGGGTCCGCTGTGGGCGTCAGCTTCTTCGCGCTGTCCTGTGCGGCCACGAGCGCGGCGAGGGTTTCAGACTTTGTCTTCGCAAGCTTGAGGCGCCTATCCTCCATGGCATCTCGCGAGGTCACGGCCGTTGCTCCAAGTTGCCGGAGGGTGTCTGCTATAGCCATGCCCGAGGTCTTCGGGTTTGCAAAGGTGGCGGTGAGCAGCGAGCCGTCTTCTGCAAACGTCGCCTTCAGCTCGGCGCGCTCGCCGAAGTCGGCTCGGAGCGGCAGGACGAGATACTGCCCGAGCTGCGGGATCGATACGTCCGCGGTCTTGATGACCTGCCTGCGGCTCACGAGCGCCTGCGGGCCGACGTTGTAGGCGGTCATCTCAAGACGGAGTTTGGCAGGCTCAACGTAGATGATGCCGGAACTGGCAGGCGCATGCGCCTGTGGCAGTCCGTTCTTTCCGGTGCGTGTGCTCGCTAGCGCGCTCGAAGCCGGGCGGCCATCGCCGCCAGTATCCACTATCGGAGATAAGGCGCGGTTGTTCACCTCCACCCGGGCGAGGTTGCCCAGGACGGAGGATAGAGCCTGCCGGCCCGTGCAGGTCTCGTCCGGCGCGGGCGCGCCTGTGGCCTTGCTCCAGGCGCAGGCGCGATGGTTGAACGAGACTTCGTATTTCGTCGGGATCTCCGCGGTCGCCTCCACGAAGTGCGCGTCTAGGTACTCGTTGAGCTTGGATGAGGTTAGCACGATGCCACCCTTCAGGAGGGATGGCGCGACCGCTCCCGAGTCAGGCAGCGGTATAGAGGCGCCGCCCTTTGGTCCGACCATGTCGAGTGGCAAGTTAAGCTGGGCGTCGATGACGGCCAGTTCGGATGTCGCCTTGTCGGACTGAGCCGCATACTTGGCCACGGCCGCCTTCAGCGCGTCCAGCTTGGCCGCGTCCGCATTCGGCTTGGCGCCGAGCTCGGTCGCAGCGGTGGTGGCTTGGTCGAGCAGGCTGGTCGCCGTCTCCCGGCTCGCTGCGGCCACCTTACGAGCGGCGACGAGCTCGAGCGTGCGTGCGTTGCACGCCAGGAAATTCACGGAGGCAGTCTTGTTGGCCCCCGCCGGCCCGAGCAGTCCGGGCGCTGCCGCTAGGAGCGCGCCCGTGCCGGGCGCACCCGATGCAAGCAGCGCGAACGAGCCTGCGGCTGCGGCCACGGACGCGATCGCTTGCGGCGTCTGGTCCTCGATCGAGGTGTTGACCGACTTCAGCATACCATTGGGCCAGCGTTCGAGGCTGAGGCTTGATGTCTTCAGGAACTTCTGAAGGCCGCGGAAGTCGATCACGATCATCTGGTCAGGGACCTGGGTCGCCGCAACTGATCCGCCGACCACGAAGGTGACCTCCTTGACGGGCTTCGCCCCTTGCGGGACGATGTTCCTGAGGTACTTGCCTGCGTCGGGGTCGAGCGGGCATTCGCGGATCGCCACGAAGGCGGTGGGCGTGACCACCGCTGCCGGCAAGTGGTAGACGAACCCGGCTGGCAGGGTCGTTGGTCTGGAGGCGGCTGGCGACTCACCGATCTCGGACACCGAAAGGGACGTGGTGCAGCCCGCCAGAAGCAGGCCAGAAAGTGCCGCGATCGATCCCCGCATGTCTTAGTGCCCCCCAGCGCAAGAACTCAGAGGCTGGCACGGGCCGGCACTGTAGGCAACTCTTTCCTGAACCCGGATTGACTCGGCTCCGCATTCGCATAACTTCGCGCCGAAAGACGTGCTAGCGCCGCGGCGGAGTCCGGGTCGGCGACCCGTCGACGAGTTTGCGTGCGCACCTTGCGGGATTAGTGCATCATGCGGCCAATCTTCAAATTGTCGTTCGTCTTCTCCGGCGGTCTCCTCGGCTCGGTGCTTGCGATCAGTGCGGTCTCCAGCCAGAGCGCTGTCGACGAGCAGCCGATCGACTACGCGGCGAGGGAGCGAACCGCTCCGGCTGGCGTGAGATACAACTTGGAGGCGCTTCGGCGCATCGGCCAGGAAAAGGGATGGACCTTCCAGGTCGGTTTCACGAGCGCTTCCGCCCAGCCGATCTCGCAGCTGGCGACCACGCGCATTCCCGGCAACTTCCTCCAGCTTGCGGTGGCGCAGAACGAGCTGTCGCAGGCAGCCGAGGGCGTCGCGCGCGAGAGCGCGCTGCTGAAGGGCGTGACGGAGCCGCAGTACCTCGGCAGCTGCCGGCCGAATGCGGCCCGGTTCTCGTGGAAGCCGGAGACCGGACCTTCCGAGATCAGGGACCAGAAGAGCTGCGGGAGTTGCTGGGTGTTCTCCGCCGCGGCTGCATACGAGGGCTCCTGGCGTGCGCGCAACCAGTCGCCGGTCGACCTGTCGGAGCAGGAGGCGCTGAACTGCACACCTGAGGGCAGCTGCCAGGCCGGCGGCTGGTACTACTGGGTGTTCAAGACGATGATGTCGCGGGGCGTTACGGACGAGACGACTCTTCCTTACGAGAACCGGCAGAGGGTCTGCGTGGGCAAGGCGTCCAAGTACCGCGCGGCGACCTGGAACTTCGTCACCGCCGACCACACGATCCCGAGCCCGAAGGAGATCAAGACGTCGCTCTGCGAGTCCGGGCCGGTCTCCGCCGCGATGTACGTAACGGACGCCTTCCAGAATTACGTCTCAGGCGTGTTCAACGAGGATGCGAATGCTAAGGGCGTCAACCATGCGGTGACGATCGTCGGTTGGGACGACGACAGGGGCGCCTGGCTGGTCAAAAACTCGTGGGGCCCCTTATGGGGGGAGCGCGGCTACGTTTGGATGAAGTACGGCTCGAACAATATCGGATATGCGGCCGCCTGGGTCAGGCCCGCGACCCCCACCGTGCCGCTGCAGCTTCGTGCGCTCCGGTCGGCGTTCGAGCGCAACGGCAAGGCCGTGCTAGCCGCCGAGCAACGGCTGCAGAGCACCGGCGGAGCTCGGGGCGGCTCGCGACCGGCGGCCGCCGCCGAATTGGCGGCGCTGCCCGGCCAAGCCGTCGAGGAGCGCCCCGTCGTCTGGATCCAAATCGGCAGGGAGTCGCAGCGCGCCTCCGCCGAGAAGCTGAGGGCGCAGCTCCGCCGAAACGGCTTTGTCGCGCCCGGGACGGACAACGTCACGCCGGAAGGAGGCAGGCTGCCGCGCCAGTTGCAGGTCCGCTTCTTCCGCGATGCCGACCGCGGCACCGCGGAGCGCGTGCTCGCCGCCATGGAGCGTGCGGGTGTCGGTGGCGGGATAGTGCGCCGGGTGAACATCCAGACAAAGGCGAACCCCATCGAGGTCTGGTACGCCGACAGCACGACGTGATCGTGTGCGCGACGTTGCGATCCTGCTCGCGCTTGTTCCGACGCTGATCGCATGCGTCGCGCCGCGGCACACGCCGGCGCGTTGCGCAGTCAAGCTGCACAGGGTCGCGCAAGAGTCGGTCGAGCTCGCGGTGCCCAGTGGCGGTGTGGTCGAGGTGACCGCCGCCGTTGCGGCCACCTCGGGGTATGGTTGGACGGCTATTATGTCCTCCTCCCGGCACGTTGTGCCTCTCGACAGCTCGGTTTTGGCGAGCCGCGGCAGCGGTCTCGGCGCGGCCTCGACCTACCGCGCGCGCTTCCTGGTCGTCGGTGGAGATCGATCCGTCGTTACGTTCCGCATGGTGAGGCCATTCTCGCCCGACGAAGCGGCTGACGAGTTCACCGTAGTCCTGGACTCGCGACGAGGCCAGTGTAGATGATCGTCGCGCTGGACCGAACCCAGTCCCGATTACCCGCGCAGGCGCCTGTGGCCCTTTCCCGGCGAACCATCCTCGCAGGAGCGGCGCTGGCGATACTGCCCGCGGCGGCGCATCCGCGCGCCGCCTCCATCCGGTTCGAGGTACCGCTTGTCCCGCAAGCGACTCCCCGGGGTTGCTGGGCCGCGGCGATCGCCATGATCGCGTCCTGGGACCGCGGGCATCCGGTGTCGGCCAACGAGGTTGCCGAGGCGAGCGACCGAGTCCTGGAGCTCGATCGGGGCCTGGCGCCCTTGGACTCCGAGCTGTTCGGCCTGTGGGGCATGTCCACCGAGGCGCCGCAGACCTACACGCCTGAGGGGATCATCGACCTGCTGAGGCGCCACGGGCCCATCTGGGTGGCCGCGATGGTCAGCGACCCACATGTCAGGGTGGTCACCGGCTTCAGCCACGGGGGCGATCCTTACGCCGGCCGCGTTCACCTGAACGACCCTCTCGCGCCAGGAGGGGCGTTCCGCAGGGGTAATCGGGGCGCGCGCTACACGGAAACGTTTATCGAGTTCATTCGACGCAATGAGGAGCTCGGCTTCTCAGACCTCGGCGTGGTCAGCGATACGGCCTATCCGGTCTACTTTGCCCACATCTCGCGTCAAAGGTCGAAACCCCGCTGATCTCCTCGAGCCGGGTGCAATACCACAAAGCGCGCTGCCAGCGCCGAGAGTTTCGTGCCTAATGTCGGATTGACCGGAGGCCCGAATGGATAAACGAGTGTCCGCTTCCAGCATGTGCGTTAGACCCGCTGAACGGCTGGAATTGGGTCAGAGGCGCCCGGCGGAGAAGCCGCGCGCGAGCGCAATGAAGGCCGTGAAGGCGGCCGACGAATTGCGTCTGTTGGAGTAGTAGAGGCACAGTGGGGAGAGCGGTGGCGTCCAATCCTCCAGAATGCGCACGAGCCGGCCCGCCGCGATATCTTCGCGGATGTCGGGCTCCATGAAGTAGCCGATCCCCACGCCGTTCAGCACCGCGATCCGGGCGAGGGATGCCTCGTCGAGCGTGATCGGGCCATCAACGTCGAGCAGCAACTCCTCGCCGTCCTGCGCGAAGCGCCATCGGAGCGGGGCTCCATTGGGTAGCCGCCCGCGGATACACGGATAAGCAAGTAGCTCCTGCGGCACTTTAGGAACGGTCCTGCCTTGGAGAAACGCCGGCGACGCAGCGACCGCCATGCGTCGCTCGCGACCCAGCGGGATAGCGATTGCATCACTCGGCACCAGGTCCCTGGCACGCACGCCCAGATCGAAACCTGCCGCGACGACATCGACCAGCCGCCCCTCCGTCACGATGTCGATGTGCACCTGCGGATAGCGTTCGAGGTAGGTCAGGACGAGCGGCGCCATGATCTCGCGCGCCGCCGTCGCGAAAGCGTTGATCCGCAACGTGCCCGACGGTGCCTCCTGCTGCGACCGCGCCGTGTCCATCGCTTTCTGGATGCCCTCGAGCGCCGGCCTGACCTGCGCGACGAAGATCCGTCCGGCATAGGTGAGCGAGACGCTGCGCGTGGTGCGGTTGAACAGCCGCACGGCAAGCTCCCGCTCGAGCTTCTGCACCGCGTTGCTGATCGCCGTGGTAGACATGCCGAGATCAAGCGCCGCGGCGCGGAACGAGCCGCAGCGAACGATAGCCAGGACCGCCTCCAGCTCGGTGAGAGAATGGCGGGTCATTGTCCCGATCTCCGCAATACGACATTTGCGTTTGTCTCGATTATCGGGTGAACGCGCAATCGCTAAATCGTCTTCGTCACAACAGAGGAGACGATCATGTCACTGAATCTGCCAGCACCGATCGCGGATTACATCGAGGCCAACCGGCGCCTCGATCTGGACGGCATGATGAAGCATTTCGCGCCGGATGCAGTCTTCACCGACAACGGCAAGGACTTCGTCGGCAAGGCCGCGATCGCCAAGATGCTGAAGGACGAAGCGATCGCGGTGAAGGCGATCTTCGAGCCCGATGCGGCGCGCGAGGAGGACGGCGCCATCGTGCTCGAAGGGCCGGCGCACGGCGAATTCCCCGGCAGCCCGCTCCGCTTCACCTATCGCTTCACGATGAACGGGGACGCCATCAAGACGCTGGAGACGACGGTATGGGCATGACCGCGGATCCGCGCGAGTTCGCCGGCAAGCGCGTGCTCGTCAGCGGCGGCACCAAGGGGCTCGGCCGCGCCACCGTCGAGCGCTTCCTTGCCGGCGGCGCGCGCGTCATCACCGCCGCGCGCACCATCCGGGATCAGATTGAAGGCGTCGACTATGTCGAGGCGGACCTGACGACCGCGGCGGGCGGTGAGGCGCTGTCGAAGGCGGCGATCGAGCAGCTGGGCGGCGTCGATATCCTCGCCCATGTCGTCGGCGGCTCGTCCTCGCCTGGCGGTGGCTTCGCCGCGCTGACTGACGAGCACTGGCTGGCCGAGCTCAACCTTAACCTTCTCGCCACCGTCCGGCTCGATCGGCTGCTGATCCCGCAGATGATCGAACGGGGCACGGGTGCCGTCGTCCACGTTACGTCCATCCAATCGATCGTGCCGCTGCCCGACTCCACCACCGGCTATGCCGCCGCGAAGGCGGCGCTCCGAACGTACAGCAAGTCGATCTCGAAGGAGCTCGGGCCCAAGGGCGTGCGCATCAATTCGGTTTCGCCGGGCTGGATCATGACGGAGGCGACCGGAGACTTCCTCGAAATCCTCCGGAAAGCCAACGGCGGCACGATCGAGGAAGCGCGCCAATCGGTGCTCGTCGCCCTCGGCGGGATCCCGATCGGTCGCGGTGCGGAGCCCGAGGAGGTCGCCGACCTTATCGCCTATCTCGCGTCCGATCGTGCAGCGGCGATCCACGGCGCCGAATTCGTGATCGATGGCGGGACCGTTCGCACAGTCTAATCGGGCAGTGCGGAGCGGCCGCCCACTCTCCGGGTGTGGCGGCCGCCCGGAATCGCGAGATGGGAGATCGAGGGATGCTTAGCGGACTACTGATGGCGACCTTAACGAGCGTCCGCTTCCGGGGAGCTGGCGGGCCGGTCTCAATGGCCGAATGTGAGTCACATGTACGTCGATGCGGAACGTCGCGCAGCCCTGGTCGCTTTGATCGCAAGGACGCTGAAGTCCGCGGAGATTTCGAAGTGGCGGAAATCAGAATGGCGACCCTCTATCGCATGGTGCTGCCTGAGCACACCTGTCCGTTCGGCGTCCGCGCCAAGCAGATGCTGGAGGCGGCCGGGTTCACGGTTGACGATCGCCTGCTGCAATCGCGTGAGGAGGTCGATGCCTTCAAGGCGGAGCAGGGCGTCGCCACCACGCCGCAGATCTTCATCGATGGCGAGCGGATCGGCGGCAGCGACAGCCTCGAACACTACCTTGAACGAGCCTGATCGGATGGATCGTCGGGACGCTGTTGACGCGGGGGGATTGACGCGCCTTGCAGCGCTGGCGGCGGTTGGTGCGGTGCTCGGAGCGAGTGCCATCGTCGGACGGCGCAACGCCCCCGACCCGTCGCACCCCGGCATCCGCCGCTGGTATCGGCGGCTGGACAAGCCCGGCTACACGCCACCCGATGCGCTGTTCGGTGCAGTCTGGCCGGTGCTGGAAACCGGTCTCGCGGTCGGCGGCTATCGCCTGCTGCGCCGCCCGGCCGGGGGTGCGCGAAACGCTGCTGTCGGTCTGTGGCTGGTCAATAGCGCGATGGTCGGCGGCTGGACGCAGCTCTTCTTCCGCAAAAAGCGGCTCGGTGCGAGTGCGGCGGCCTCGGGCGCGATGGCCGTGACTGGCGCCGCCT
>VYLB01000626.1_pt1 | contig 12526 bp, 9 predicted proteins | sample 5114431 | NCBI WGS metagenome assembly VYLB01 (sample SAMN12291786, study PRJNA351875) | freshwater metagenome | isolation source: freshwater lake | place: USA: Michigan, Gull Lake | collected 2013-08-08
GTCGAAGACAAGTTCCCTATTGAATCGTTTATTCAAACAGATGCAGCCATTAACCCTGGCAATAGCGGTGGAGCTTTGGTCAATAAGAATGGCGACTTGGTTGGAATTAATACAGCTATTTTATCGCGAACGGGTTCTTACACTGGGTATGCGTTTGCCGTGCCAGTGGATATTGCCAAAAAAGTAGTAGAAGATTTGATTAAATACGGCCTTCCGCAAAAAGCAATCTTTGGTGGCGATGTGATGGAATATGATTACCAAAACGCCAAAAAATATGATCTGGATGTGAACGTGAAAGAATTCAAAGGTGTGTTACTGGGCGATTTGTCAAGAGGAGGAGCTGCTGCCAAGGCAGGGCTACAAGAAGGAGATATCATCATAAGGCTAAATGAAGCAGAGATCAACTCAAAGAGTGCGTTTGAAGAGGAATTGAGCTATCGCTATCCGGGCAACAAAGTGAACATTGATTATTTGCGGAATGGAAAGAAATTGAGTGCAACTGTTACCCTTTTCAACAAAAATGGCGATACTAATTTAGTTAAGCGTAAGATTTTTAGTGATGCGACTTTGGGAGCCAACCTTGAGGCAGTCGATTATGGCGTTAGGGTCAATAAAATACGAGATGGACTTTTCAGTAGATTAGGGCTCCCTGAAAATTATACGATTGTTTCTATTAATCGGCAACGAGTAAAGAACCCGCAAGAGGTAATTGATTTCTTTAATGAATTCAAAGGGCAGGTATATCTCTACGGGTTTAATAGCTCACGGCAAGAAGTACCACTTCGGTTTAACTTGCGATAATTGCCGGGTAAGATATCCCTTTTTTACAAGTGAGACTTTCTGAAATGAAATGCTCTTCAAAATTTTCGTATATTGTAAATCACTTCAACCAAACCCCAATTTTATGTTAAAGAAAATACTCATCGGTGTTGGCCTGCTACTAGTGGTTTTCGTAGGTTTTATTGTTTACAGTAGTTTATTTCCGAAAAGCCCTCCCGCAACTAAAGCATTTAGCGAAAACGGGCTTGATATCGATGTGGCCTTTGGCCAACCTTCGAAAAGAGGCAGATTGATTTTTGGTGAAGAGAAAGACGGTGCATTGCAACCCTATGGTAAATATTGGAGGCTCGGAGCCAATGCGGCTACAGAAATTACTTTCAACAAAGATGTCAGCTTTGCTGGCAAGCCTGTTAAAGCAGGGAGTTATCGAATGTATGCCGTACCTGGTGCTGAAGTATTTCAAGTTTCTTTGAATAGGGAATTGGGCGTTCGTTTTAGTGCAAGGTGGGAACCCGACTATTCGAAAGATGTGTTAAAAGTTGATGTCCCCGTTATTCAATCGCCCACAGAGACTGAGCAGTTCACCATCAACTTTGCAGGCGATTCTACCGGAGTCAAAATGGACTTTGTTTGGGATAAAGTGATTGTTCGTGTCCCCATCACTGTGCAGTAATTGAAGAGGTCAGTTAATTTTACCGAAAGCTGAAGAACACATTTTGATAGTTGACTATGTCTTTCTCTAAAAAGAAGTGGATTGGCTTGCCCATTCTTATTTTGATTTTTCTGGGCATCACGATCTTGCTCATTGGAAGAATCCAATACAAGTTAAATGTAATGGATGTAGAGGAATATGATCCGATCTCTACATTAAAAGTTCCGGAGCATCCACTCACTCATGCTAAGTTTCCTTTCATCGATGTGCACAATCACCAATGGATTATGCCAATTCAAGATTTAGATAAATTGGTGGTTGAAATGGATTCGCTCAACATGGGCGTGATGGTAAACTTAAGTGGCTTTCGCGGAAAAGTTCTGGAGTGGTCACTTGATAACGTTAGCAAAAATCACCCAAACCGATTCGTGGTATTTCTCAACATCAATTTCGAAAACCTGGATGACAAGGGTTGGCCGGAAGAAACGCTTGCGATGATGGACGAAGCGGTAAAACAAGGCGTGAAAGGATTGAAAGTGTACAAAGGACTTGGTCTAACGGACAAAGACAATGAAGGCAATCGGATAGCCGTGGATGATCCTCGACTTGATCCGATCTGGGCGAAGTGTGGAGAGTTGGGTATTCCGGTTTTAATTCATTCGGGCGAGCCGAATTCGTTTTGGAATCCAAAAGATAAGCACAATGAAAGGTGGTTGGAGCTAAAGAAGCATCCCGATCGGTATCGCGACCCCAAGAAAATTCCACCCTTCGAGCAGATAATGGGCGAACAACATCATGTTTTCAAAAAACATCCGAACACGAAGTTCATTAATGCTCACCTCGGTTGGTTTGGCAACGATTTGGAGCGATTAGGAAAACTGTTCGATGAAATGCCTAACGTGTACACTGAACTGGGGGCGGTGTTAGCAGAGCTCGGCAGACAGCCGAAAGCAGCTCGTGCTTTTATGATCAAGTATCAAGATCGCGTGATGTTCGGCAAAGACACCTATAAAAAAGAAGAATACTACACTTACTTCCGTGTATTAGAAACAGGCGATGAGTATTTTGACTATTACAGAAAATACCACGCCCATTGGAAGTTGTATGGGTTAGAGCTTCCGGACTCAGCACTGAAAAAAGTGTATTATGAAAATGCGTTAAAGGTGATTCCGGGAATTGATCAAACAATTTTCAGAACCGTGCCTAACTAAGACTAAGCCGAAATACGTGACTTAAACTTCTTTGTCAGTTCTTCTACGCTGTTTTTGAAGTTGGCATCTGTTTTCATCATGTCTTCAACGGATTCCAAAGCGTGGATCACCGTGCTATGATCTCTACCGCCAAAGTTTTCGCCAATCAGTGCTAAAGTTAACTGGGTGTAGCGTTTGCAGAAATACATAGCGGTTTGGCGAGGAATAACGATTTCGCGCTTCTTCACCTTGCTCTTCATTGCTTCCAAGTCAACTTTGAAGTAATCGCCCACTGTTTTTTGGATGAAGTCAACACTTACATCCGCTTGAATTTCTTTAACGATGTTCTTGAGAACTTCTTTTGCAAGCTCTAAATCGATTTCTTTTTTCAACAGAGTCGCGTGGAAGAGTAATGAGTTCAAGACTCCTTCCATATCGCGCAAGTTGGTATCTACACTAAACGCGAGGTATTCCGCCACCTCAGTTGGAATTTCGATACCATCGGATTGCATCTTATTGTGAATGATCGCAAGTTTTGTTTCGAAATCAGGCTCTTGTAAGTCTGCTGTAAGACCCCATTTAAACCTAGAGAGGAGTCGCTCTTGGAAACCTTTCAAATCACGTGGCGGGCAATCGCTCGTCATGATGATCTGCTTACCCGACTGGTGCAACTGATTAAAAATATGGAAAAATATTTCTTGTGTTTTTTCTCGGCCCGCTAAAAACTGCACGTCATCCAAAATCAGCAAGTCTACCTGCAAATAAAAATTCTGGAATTCCTGCATCTTGTGGTTTTGCAGTGCATTTAAGAATTGACTTGTGAAATCGTTTTGATCTACATACAAGACAATCTTAGAAGGTAGATTTTTTTTGATTTCATTTCCAATGGCTTGAACCAAGTGCGTTTTACCAACGCCCACTCCACCATACAGCATCAAAGGGTTGAACGAAGTAGTACCTGGTTTTTTCGCAACAGCTACACCGGCTGAGCGAGCAAGTCGGTTACAGTCTCCCTCTACAAAGTTGTCAAACGAATAATTCGGATTGAGCCTTGAATTTACTGTTTGTGGGTTTAGTGCCTTGAAGCTAAAGGGTGAATATTCATCGTGGCCATTAGTATTAACGGCCTGCGCGTTGCTTTTTTTAAATCCATTTCCGTTGGGGTAATTTACCAATACGGGTGGGTTATTATGGTTTCCACTGTCAACGATGACGGAATATTCAAGCCGACCATTTGTACCTAAAACTTGATGCACCGCTTTTTTGAGAACGGGAACATAATGCTCCTCCAGCCACTCATAGAAGAATTGAGAGGGTACTTGAATCGTCAATACCTCTCCTTCATTGCGCAAAGGAGTAATTGGTTTAAACCAGGTGTTAAAGCTTTGTTCGTCTACGCTCGCTTTGATGATGTGCAGGCAATCATTCCAGACAGTAGCGGCTTCAACGGGCATTATTGAGTTCAATGAATAGGGGTTTTTGTTGTTTTTTTCTCTTGGGGGAGACAAAGGTGTAAAAAAAAATGAAATCCAAAAGTGATATAAATTAAAATTCACTCTTGACTTTTTGAAAAGAATTTCAGTAGTGGAATCTGATTCTTTTTTACAATTCTTATTGAAAAAGTGCAAACTAAATTCCAACTTGAAAGCAGAACCAAAATTGAATTCGTGAAACAATTCGTGGAACATATCTTTCCTGCGCAATCAACCCAAAATTGGGTAACGGCAGCAGCAAGTGAGCTGGAAAATGGAAGCAGGTTGGAAGATCTGCGCATAAGAAAGGAAGGACTTGTGTGGAATCCTTACTATTCTGCAACGGATGTAAAAAGTTGGCAGGCAGCACGACTGCCCGCTTCTTCTGAAAATTTTGGAGGTGCCCGTCATTGGCTTAATATGCCGAGAGTTTTAGTTAATGATGCATTGCAAGCGAATGCACAAGCGCTAGAACATCTACAAAACGGTGCTGATGGGATTGTTTTCGATTTGCCCGCTGAATTTGAAGACGCGGGGAAACTTCTGGAAGGAATTCAAATGCCCTATTGCGCGACACATTTTTTTATAAGTGGCAAGTCTGAACGTTTTTTGGCTTCCTTGCATGCGTTTGCAGACGAAAAATTCGCCAAGGAAAGTATTAACACCAGTTTGTATTGGAAAGGTGATCCTGATTTTTTGCAGGTTGTAAAGTTTCGAGAATGGGCAAACTTTAGGGGTGCTGGTGTTCTGTTAGCGAATGAAGAGACAGCAGCCGATCAATTGGCAACAGCATTGCTAAAAGCGGTGGAACGAGTAGAACATTTGAAAGAGCTTGGACTCTCGGCCGAGAAAGCGACTTCTCACATATCGTTTTCCCTTCCAATAGGAAACGATTTTTTTTTAGAAGCGGTTAAGCCGCGGGTCTTGCGTGCATTGTGGAACTTAATCTTAGTTGCTTATCAAGTCAACTCTTCGAATCCGCTTTTTATTTATGCCGTATCCAATGCGCGGGTGAGTGCCGCATTTCAGCCTCACGGAAATCTGATTAAAGAAACTTATGCAGCGATGGCCGCGATAATGGGTGGTTGTGACAGTCTAACACTAGAACCAGAAGATTACACGAATTCGACCATGGTGCGAATGGCGAGAAATACATCTTCCGTTTTGCGGGCAGAATCTTTTTTTTCGTTAGTGGCTGATCCACTGGCTGGTTCTTACTTAGTAGAACAGCTCACTAAAGAATTGGCAGACGAGGCTTGGAAAAAATTTCAACTTCTTACTAACGCATGAAACCGGATTTTTCAACTGTCACCCTCAATTCATTAGTTGCTTCACCAGTAAGTGGGGCAAATGAGTCTTGGATTTCTCCAGAGAAAATTGAGATTAAGTCGGAATATTCTGCTGCAGACATAAAGAACAAGAAACTAGGTGACTTACAAGCTGGTCTTCCTCCTTATTTGCGTGGCCCTTATGCTACCATGTATACCGTGCGCCCATGGACGATCAGGCAATATGCTGGATTTTCTACGGCAGCAGAATCGAACTATAGAAGAAACTTAGCGGCCGGTCAAAAAGGCCTTTCAGTAGCGTTCGATCTTGCCACGCACCGGGGTTATGATTCAGATCATCCACGTGTGGCTGGTGATGTAGGTAAGGCAGGTGTGGCAATCGATTCTGTATTGGACATGAAAATTTTGTTTGATCAGATTCCGCTTGATAAGATGTCGGTTTCAATGACGATGAATGGAGCTGTTATCCCTATCATGGCTTTTTACATTGTAGCTGCTGAAGAGCAAGGTGTAAAGCCAAGTCAACTAAGCGGCACAATTCAAAATGATATTTTGAAAGAGTTCATGGTACGCAATACGTACATCTATCCGCCTGCGAGTTCCATGCGAATTGTTGCCGATATTTTTTCCCTGGCGCGCCAGCCCATCTCGAATTGGCCTACACATTGGCTGACGGATTAGAATATATTCGTGCAGGTTTGAAAGCCAGAATTGCTATCGATGATTTCGCACCGAGGCTGTCTTTCTTTTGGGGCATCGGCATGAATTTTTTTATGGAAGTGGCCAAGTTGCGTGCCGGCCGTTTACTGTGGGCGCGTATTGTGCAGCAATTTCATCCGAAAAATCCAAAGTCGATGGCGTTGCGCACCCATTGCCAAACATCTGGATGGAGCTTAACCGAACAAGACCCTTATAACAACGTCACGCGCACGTGCATTGAAGCACTGGCCGCTGTGTTCGGTGGAACGCAGTCGCTGCATACAAACTCATTAGACGAAGCTATTGCATTGCCTACAGATTTTTCGGCCAGAATCGCCCGTAACACACAGTTATACCTTCAGAAAGAATTGGGCGTAACAAAAGTGGTCGATCCACTTGGTGGTTCCTTTTATGTGGAATATTTAACGGAGCAATTGGTCGACAAGGCGTGGGCGTTAATCGAAGAAGTCCAGAGCCTAGGTGGAATGACTAAGGCGATCGAGAGTGGTATTCCGAAAATGAGAATTGAAGAAGCAGCTGCAGCCAAGCAGGCCCGAATCGACTCGGGTAAAGATGTGATCGTTGGAGTAAATCAATACCAAACGGACGAAAAGCCCGATTTCGAAATTTTGGATATCGACAATACAGCGGTACGACTGGAACAAATTGCAAGATTAGAAAAGCTGAAACTTGAACGCAATCAGCAAGCCGTTGCCTCCGCATTACAAGAATTAGAGAGGGTAACTTCGACAGGCGATGGGAATTTGCTAGAAGCTGCCATTATTGCTGCAAGGCATAGAGCAACACTTGGTGAAATTTCAGCAGCGATGGAGAAGACGTTTGGCCGCTACAAGGCGACCATTCAATCTATTTCTGGTGTATATTCGAATGAAATGAAAAACAAAGATGAGTTGGCAGCAGTGAGAGCGTTGTCCGATGAGTTTGCCGAATTGGATGGACGAAGACCGCGCATATTGGTGGCCAAGATGGGGCAAGACGGCCATGATCGTGGTGCTAAAGTCATTGCCACAGCCTTTGCTGATTTAGGTTTTGACGTAGATATCGGGCCGCTCTTTCAAACACCAGAGGAAGTGGCAAAACAAGCCGCAGAAAATGATGTCCACGTAGTGGGTGCCAGCAGTTTGGCTGCAGGGCACAAAACGCTTGTGCCGGAGTTGATTGCAGCACTGAGAAAAATTGGACGCCCGGATATTCGCGTGGTGGCGGGTGGTGTAATTCCAAAAAAGGATTATGATTTTTTATACAATGCAGGCGTTACAGGAATTTTTGGACCAGGAACACCGATTACCGAAGCTGCAAAAACAATTCTCCATCAACTGCTAGAGTCTTAGTCTTATTTCCCGTGACTTTCTTAGCGAAGTGTTTGACTCTCGATTTGCCAAAAGTTAGCATCTTTATTTTGTAAATTTTTTATCTATCTCAAATTTTGCAGTAGCAAAATTTGCTTGCGGTTGACGCAAAATGTATGGCATTTTAGTCAAGATTAACCCTGAAAAAGCCCTTTTTGGGCTTTCCTCAGCCCTCTGGGCAGATTTTGCAGTTGGCTGCAAAATCTGGGTTTAAAAATTTACACCATCAATGAACCACCAAATTTTCATTGAACTGTACACGTGGTTTTTTGAGCATGTCCAATTTGACAATTACACGTTGGATATGGACAGCAGTGCGATCACCCGTTACGGGGAACAGGAAGCAAAAAAGGGTACAACCCCAAGAAGCCTGGCCGTGGCAGCCATCATCCCTTGTTTGCTTTTGTCAATGACATACGCATGGTGGCCAATTGCTAGAACCGCATCGGCAATTCAGGGTGCAACAGCAACTGCATCCATTTTTTAGAAGACACATTTGCCATCCTCAAAAACAAAACAGTAGGGTTGTTCAGAGCCGATAGTGGGTTTTGTACCAGTACAGTCTTGGATTTCATTGAGCAGAGAAATATCCTCTACGTCATTGCCTGTAAGCTGTATGCCAATTTACAAGCCAGCATTTATGGTATCACCCAATGGAATGCGATAGGCGAAGGCTTATGGGTATCGGAAATAAACTACCAGCAAGGCGGCTGGGGCAAAGCCCGTAGGATTGCGGTCATCAAGCAAAGTGAAGAAATCGACTGGATAGTTCTACTGCAAAATCTGGGTTTATGCATGGTCGGGTTGGAAGGCCAATAGATTGAAAAATGTTTTAACCAGATTTGCGAATTAAACCCAACTGCTTCGATGTCTGGTTTTTTTTACATTCCCACCATAACAAAAGCACCCCAATAGTAGGGTTCTTTATACTTCATCATCAATTGTTGCTGTGCCAACTTGAATGCCTTTACTTTATTTCCGGTCTTTGTCCAATTCGTATAAAAATTAGTCATCAATTGTTGTGTGGCGGCATCATCAACCTTCCAGAGACTCATTACAAGTGCGCTCGCACCTGCTACGATAAAAGCTCTTTGCAAGCCGTACACACCTTCGCCAGATCTAACATCACCGAGCCCGGTTTCGCAGGCACTCAACACAATTAAATCAGTTCCTTCTAAATTTAAGTTCATTGCTTCGTAGGCCGTTAGTATTCCATTGTCGTTACTCGACAAATCTACATCATTGCTCTGTTTTGGAGCGCCTGCTAAGATTAAGCCCGACCGAAGTAACGGATTGTTCTTTGCGCTCTCTGCACTAACACCCAATGCGTCTCCCCCCTGCAAATCAGCATCTGCTAAGAAATATCCATGTGTGGCGATGTGCATAATTGTAGGTGCTTTTACCGCTTTCAATGTGGCTTCCGAAGCTAACCTCTCTTGACGTAATGTTGTTTTGTACCCAGCGGCAATTAGTATTTTATTGATTCCCTCAATTTCAACTTTTGTTCCCGGCAACGGAACGGCCACAGCGCCATAATCTGGAAAGCCAAGCAAGAACGCATCCTTTTTAGCCACCACCTGCTTTCTTTGTTTCAAGGCAATCAGATCTTTAGAATTACCAATGGTTATTAAGTCATATTGACTCAACAGGTAGTCGCCATTCTTTTTCTTTAGCGTATTGAGATTAATTTGATTGTAAATACCATCAGGCGATAGATAAAGAGCTTTTTTGCCCATTAGCAATGGCTCTATGCGCAGCCAAAATTGATCGTAAGAAAATTCATCAATCGTTTTTTGTTGAATGGCGTTCTTATAGTACTTTGCATAACGAGTTTCTAATTGGTTACCGTTATCAATTATTGCTACGGTCGGTTGAGTAGTGTTTTTGGTGAGAATCAACGCTACGTATCTACTTGCATCTATAAAGTCTTTTTCGAATGTCCTTATTCTAATGATTTCAACGAGGGCCTCGGTTTCGCTCAATAGTGCTGCCACGTTGGTAAAACTTTGTCTATCAGTTGAGAAGCCTTTTGAAAAATCGGCAGACTTCTGCGAAAGTGACCGCTCAGTTGCATTGGCAGTTTTCTCCAACGCTGGAAGATCTATTTTTTGTTGTTTCAATTCTTCCTTTGAAAGCGAGTAGTACCTCGACAAGTTTTCTTTTTGACTAATCCAAGAGACGTATTCATTTATCAATGATTGATCACCGCTATTCAAAATCGATTTTTTAATCTTATTTGTAGAGTTTAGCAGCAAGGCTTTGGTGGAGATTTGATAATCGTACACATCTTTCCATATAGAGGGGTTAGCACTGGCATACTCAATAGCGTAATTGTAAAATCGTTGAAAACGCGGTTGAAGGATATCCCAATACTTTGTTTTTTCAGTCTCGCTCATTGGGGGGAAGTAATTATTGATAAAATCGATCGATTGATCGACAGATTTGTGAAGAAAGGGATAGGCTTTTTCTAAATCGCCTTTCTTCCAATAAAGAATTCCCAAGTTTTCTACTGATTTAACATAGTCAGGATGTTTTTCACCTAAGACTTTTTGACGAATATCAACGGACTTGATAAGAGCAGGTTCAGCTTCCGCATAGCGACCTTGCATCCTATAAAAGTTTCCCAGATCATTTTGCACTTTGGCGAAAGATGGATTGTCTTCTTTAAAATTCTTCAGATAGACTTCGGCCGATTTTTTTAATAGACTTTCGACTTGATCTGTCTTACCCATCTGGATATACAGAATAGCTAATTGATTCAGGAGGTTAGCATATTCGGGATTGCCCTTTTGGCCAACTAATAATCGCTTTTCGAATACATCTTTAATGAACAAGAACTGTTTTTCTGCTTCTATAAGATTACCTCCTAACTGGAATGTGTTTGCCAGGTTGATCAAAAATTTCCGGTTGTCAAACGACTTTTTTCCTTGGCCAGCTTTTTTCGGTGCCGCTTCGGAGGCAGCGATGGCTTTTTTCATCAATTGTTCTGCTTCGCCAAACCTGCCCATGGCCTGATAAAGCATAGCTTTGTTGTTAAGAACGATTGCATATTGCATACTCTTATCGGTAAAAATCTTCTCAACAATTGGTAAGGTTTCATCAAATTCTTTTTCCGCTTCATTATATTTTCCATTGAGTTGATCTAGCTTGGCTTGGCTATTCAAGTTAGCAGCGTAGGCAGCACTTGCTTGCCCAAGGAGTTGACTGCTTTGATCAAGTGCGTACTTGATAAGGGGGAGGGCATCATTATTTCGGCCTTGTACTAAATACATGATCCCCAAACTGGTAATGCATCTTAAATAATTCAATTCATTGGTCAATTCATTGTCTTCCATGTAAGTCTTAGCGTTCGTAAACCCCTCGGCTGCTAATTTATAAGAGCGAATTTCATAAAGTGAAATAGCCCATTGGAGAGTATCTCGAGCTATTTCTTTCGTAGTCTTCGTTTTATTCGTTTGGTTTTCCGCTAAGAATTTAAACATCTTACTGGTAGATTCGCCTTTTTGTTCTATTTCAAATAAGCTCGATCCTTCGCTAACGGACATGACAAATTGGAAATCAATCGAGTCAAGTTTACCCATTTGTTTGTCGCTGGTTTCACTAGCTGTTTTTTTCAATGCCTTAGTAAACCAATCGTCTTGCGCAGTTGAGGAGGTGAATGCAATAAATAATGCCAGAAAGGACAGCTTGATTTGCTTCATAGTGAAAGGAGTGAGGGATTATGGTAAATCATGGTTAAATTTCCGCAAAAAAAACCAACGGTGAAACTCTATAGAAATTTATGTGAGGCGGTTGTTAATGGTTTGGAGCTTATTTTCACCGAAAAAAAGTATGCCGATAAGGTTATTGAGAAGATTCTGAAGAGCAATCCGAAGTGGGGTGCTCGTGATAGGCGTTTCATTGCTGAAACGATCTATGATATCGTTCGTTGGTACAGACTGTTTATCGAACTCACAGGTGCGGATGAGGATGATTATTGGAAATTACTGGCGGTCTGGTGCCTTTGGAATAAAGTGGACTTCCCGGACTGGGAGGAGTTAAAAGGTTTGAACAGAAAGAAAATACTTGAAAATTATGAACAGCTGAAAGCGAACCGGAAGATCAGAGAGTCTATTCCTGATTGGCTGGATGAGTTGGGGGTTAAAGAACTTGGTACGAAATGGGAAAAGGAGATAGCAGCGTTAAATGAAGAGGCTAAAGTAGTTTTGCGAGTTAATACAATCAAGATTTCAAGAGAAGAGCTTCAAAAGCAATTGGAAGAACTAGAGAACATTTTGACAGATGCACCGCTTGATTTTCCGGATGCATTGTTGCTCGAAGAGCGCCAGAATATTTTTACCCGACAGCAATTCAAAGACGGATTATTTGAAGTGCAAGATGGCGGATCGCAATTGATCAGGTGCAGGCGGTAAAACGCTCCATTTAGCCGCCTTAATGCAAAACAAAGGACGCATCATCGCTTTGGATACCGAGGAGTGGAAATTAGACGAATTGAAGAAGAGAGGAAGACGTGCAGGAGTTGCCAACGTGGAGACAAGATTGATTGAATCGTCAAAGACGATTAAACGATTGGAAAATTCTGCCGATCGTTTACTATTGGATGTTCCATGCTCCGGGTTAGGCGTTTTGAAAAGAAACCCAGATGCGAAATGGAAAATGTCACTTGACTTTATAGAACAAGTAAAAGAGTTGCAACAGCGAATTCTTGCCGACTATAGTTCGATGGTGAAAACAGGTGGAGAGATGGTTTATTCTACCTGTAGTCTATTTCCATCTGAGAATGAAAAACAGGTGGAAACATTTTTAAAAAATCAACCCCAGCACTTTGAATTGCTTGAGCAAAAGACGGTTTTGCCTTCCGCTGGGTTTGATGGCTTCTTTATGGCACGCCTAAAAAAATTAAAGTAACAGAGCATTGTTGATGAAAACGATTTTAATAAAGGTCTATTCCTTTTGGGTTTTATTTGTTTTTTCTTTTTTCATGTTGTTGTTTTTGCCGGGTATTGTTTTGCCAGCTTTTTTCGGACCAAGGGCCGTAGCTGTAACTTATTTTTTCATGAAACTCTGGTCTTGG
>VYLB01000207.1_pt1 | contig 12426 bp, 8 predicted proteins | sample 5114431 | NCBI WGS metagenome assembly VYLB01 (sample SAMN12291786, study PRJNA351875) | freshwater metagenome | isolation source: freshwater lake | place: USA: Michigan, Gull Lake | collected 2013-08-08
CTTGACGATAAATTTCCACTTCTCTAGTTTTTCTATTGATTAACCAACCTAAACGAGTCCCATTATCTAAATATTCCTGCATTTTTTTCCTAGCAGTTTCTATGTTGTCACTAGGAGACATTAATTCAATGACAAAATCGGGAGATAGAGGTAAAAATCTTTTCTTTTGTTGTGGGGTTAAAGCTTGCCATTTTTCCAAAGGTATCCAAGCAGCATCGGGAGAGCGATCGGCCCCATTAGGTAGTTTAAATCCTCCAGAAGAATCAAAAACTACACCTAATTTATTTAGGTTATTCCATAACCATAATTGGGCAGTGATTCCAGCGTTAGAATTACTGGTTTCTCCTCCAGTCGGTGGCATAATAATTAAATCTCCTTTTGGGTTGCGTTCCAAGCGCAAATCTCGGTTATCCTGACAAAGTTGAAAGAACTGTTCATCGCTGAGTTGAAACGAGTTAAATTTAACTTCTACTGTCATTATTATCCCCAACCTACTCTCGTCTAAAATTCATGGTAACGCGCTAGGGCAAGAGATGTTCTTGGATGAAATTAGTGTAAACATCTCCGGCTAAAAAGGCGGGAGTTTCCAATATTTTACGATGGAAATCAATAGTCGTCGGTACTCCCGTGATCGCACATTCCCGCAGGGCGCGTTTCATGCGTTTAATCGCAGTTTCGCGATTTTCTCCCCAGACAATTAATTTCCCAATTAGGGAATCGTAATAGGGGGGGATTTCGTAATCGGTGTAAACGTGGGAATCCATGCGGACACCGGGACCGCCGGGGGGCAGATAACCGCTAATTTTGCCAGGGTGGGGGCGAAAATTGTGATCGGGATCCTCGGCATTAATGCGACACTCGATCGAATGCCCTCTAAATATCACCTGATCTTGCTTAATTTGCAGTTTTTCGCCCTGTGCCACCAGAATTTGTTCTCGGATCAGGTCTATCCCCGTGATCATCTCCGTGACGGGGTGTTCCACCTGAATACGGGTGTTCATTTCCATGAAGTAAAAATTGCCGTGTTTATCGACTAAAAATTCCACAGTTCCCACCCCGACGTAATTAATCGATTTAGCGGCTTTAACGGCGGCATTACCCATTTTTGAGCGTAAATGGGGCGTTAAGAAGGGGCTGGGTGCCTCTTCTAGCAGTTTTTGGTGTCGTCGCTGAATCGAACAGTCTCTTTCTCCTAAATGGATCACGTTACCGTGACTATCGGCCAAAATCTGAAACTCGATATGTCGGGGACATTCGATAAATTTTTCTAGATATACTCCTGAATTGCCAAAAGCCGCTGCTGCTTCCCCTTGGGCGGCTTTTAACATATCACCTAGTTCATCTGAACTATTGACAAGACGCATCCCACGCCCTCCACCGCCGGCGGTGGCTTTAATCAGGACAGGATAACCGATGTCATCAGCGATACGTTTTGCTTCCGCTTCTGAGGTAATTAAACCACCACTGCCAGGGATAGTGGGAACTCCCGCTTTTTGCATGGTTTTTTTAGCGGTAGATTTATCCCCCATAGCCAGAATAGCGCTGGGAGACGGACCGATAAAAGTTAACTGATGATCGGCACAAATTTCGGCAAAGCGGGCGTTTTCTGCCAAAAAACCGTAACCGGGATGGATCGCCGTGGCGTTGCGTGTTAGGGCAGCCGAGATGATATTAGGGATATTTAGGTAACTTTTGCTGCTTGGGGGCGGACCAATACAAACACTCTCATCGGCCAGTTGAACGTGAAGGGCATGGCGATCGATGGTAGAGTGGACGGCAACGGTTCTAATGCCCAATTCTTCGCAACTATGAAGGATTCTTAAGGCGATTTCCCCGCGATTGGCGATTAATATCTTGGCAAACTGCATTGGACGACCACGAGATCAGGCTGGTGTGATAGGCGACTATTTAGTAGAATATCTGGTTTTGTTACCTTGGGGAAATCGGGAAGTGGGGAGATGGGGAAGTGGGGAAGTGGGGAAGTGGGGAAGTGGGGAAGTGGGGAAGTGGGGAAGTGGGGAAGTGGGGAAGTGGGGAAGTTGTCTCATCACCCTATCACCCTATCACCCTATCACCCTATCACCCTATCTCCTGCCTCCTGCCCCCTAACGACTAACGGCTAAAATAACCGACTTCGTCTCCCTCCCCGGTCAAGATTGAAAGCGATAAGCTAGAGTGTGAGGAGTGAAAACTTTTTAATCTCGTTTCGCCCCTAGAGGATAATAGCTCGATGTTGCGAATTATCACAGAGCCATGGTCAGCCAGAACGGAACTGAGACGAATTCGGGAACGGTTCGACGATCCGGAAATTCGGGAAAAAGAATCGCTTGTCCGAGAGATTGTCGAGCAGGTGCGACTTTCTGGCGATCGCTCGTTGGTGGATTACACGGAAAAATTCTACCAACAGTCCCTTAATCTACAACAACTGAAGGTGAGCGGCTCGGAACTCGATGCTGCTTATCAACAGGTGTCGCAGGATTTATTAAATGCGATCGCCGTTGCCTGTCAAAAAATGGAGGCTTTTCATCGTCAGCGTCTTCCCAAAGCTTGGGTCCAGTTTCCTGAGGATGGTACGGTTCGGGGGAAACGTTATCAACCGGTTAACAGCGTGGGAATTGTCGTTCCCGATGGGAAACGGGCCTATCTCAGTTTATTGCTCCAACAGGCGATTCCTGCCAAAATAGCGGGGGTTAAACGGATTGTGATGGTATCTCCTGCTGATGAAGATTTACGCATCCATCCGGCGATTTTAGTGGCAGCCCAATCGGTGGGTATTAGTGAGATTTATCGGGTGGCTGGACCACAGGCGATCGCCGCTTTAGCCTACGGTACAAAAACGATCGCTCCCGTGGAGATGATTGCCGGAATAGGTGATTTTTATACTAATTTGGCTAAAAAACTGGTTTCTGACCATGTAAAAATCGATTATCTCTCTATTACTTCTGATTTGGTTATTATTGCCGATAGTCAAGCCAATCCCAGGCAGTTGGCCCTAGATTTATTAGCGCAAGCGGAACAGTATTCCCTAGCGGCAGCGATTTTATTGACGACGGATAAGGCTTTGGCCCTAATAGTACAGGAAGAAGTGCAAAAACAGTTACAGGTACATCCCCAGAGATTGTTAACGGAAAAAGCGATCGCTCATTATGGTTTAATCGTGGTGGTGGAATCATTGGAGAAAGCGATCGAATTATCGAATCTTTTTGCTCCCACCCATTTATCCTTAATGATCGATGAGCCTTGGGAAAAGCTATCTTCTGTGAGACAATCGGGAACTATTCTCCTCGGTTCCACTACTCCAAAAGCGGTGGCTGATTATTTGGGTTGTCCCGTGGGAGTGGAAACTTTTCTCGATTCCGCCACTTTAATCGAATATCCTGCCGATTCTTTCGCCTCCATAGCCCACAATCTGCAAATATTAGCGCAAGCGGAGGGATTTACGACAACGGACGCGGGTATAGAATCCCGAGGTCAGGACAAGACCTAGAAAAACTATAATCTTCTCAAAGCAACTATTGGGTCTAATTTAGCGGCACGATGAGCGGGAACAACACCGAAAATTAGACCGATGGCACTAGAAACTCCTAAAGCGAGAATTATCGCAGGGATTGAGACACTGGTGGTTAAAGCGGCAAAAATTCCCGCTAGATACATTCCTTGAATGCCGACAAAAATCCCGATAATTCCGCCAGTGGTGGCTAAAATCACCGATTCAATGAGAAATTGACCTTTTATATCCCCTTCTTTGGCTCCTAAAGCCTTTCTTAACCCGATTTCTTGGGTTCTTTCCGTGACTGACACGAGCATAATATTCATTACGCCGATTCCCCCGACAAAAAGGGAAATACTGGCGATCGAGGCTAACATTCTAGTTAAACTATCGTTAGTCTCTTTGGTCATTTCTAAGACTGCGGTTTGAGGGAAAACCTGCACATAATTCTCGTCGCTGACCTGATGACGCATTTGCAGCAGGTTGCTAATCTGAAACTGGGCGGCTTTAATTTGGGCAGAGCTTTTCGCCAAGACAGAAATATGAGTCAGGGGAATGCCATAGATAGCTCTGCGTCCTTGAACCTGATTAGACATAGTAGTTAGGGGAATTAACGCTCGATCGTCCTGATTAGCCTCAAATAAGGAGCCTTTCGCCTGTAAAACTCCAATAACTTGAAAACTAAGATTGCCGATGCGAAGATTTTCGCCGACGGGATTGCGATTACCAAAGAGATTTTTGGCTAATTCCGATCCCAAGACAATCACGCGATTATCCCGTTTCAGGTCAGATTCCATAATAAATCTACCTTTAGATAGTTGACGGTTACGCACGTTTAGGTACTCGGCTCCCACCCCAATCAGGGGACTATTACTGGTTCTATTACCGAAGGATAAAATTCTTTTACCGCTCAATTCGGGAGAAATGGCGGCAATGGCGGGAACTTGAGATGCGATCGCTTGAGCATCTTCGTAGGTGAGAGTCCGGGGATTAGGAATTGTCCGCCGGACATTGCGCGAGGAGGTGGAAACAAATAAAACATTCGGACCGAGAGCTTCAAACTGCTCGAGGGCGACTTTTTGCGCTCCTTCACCCACTCCCACTAGGGCAATGACGGAGGCGTTACCGATAGCAATTCCTAGCATGGTCAGACTACTACGCAGTTTATTGCCCATCAAAGCGGAAAAAGCCATTTTCAGGTTTTCGAGCATTTCCATGGTTAGTTATATTCAGTGATCAGTGATCAGTAAACGGTAATCAGTAAACAGTAATCAGTAATCAGTAATCAGTAAACAGTAAACAGTAAACAGTAATCAGTAATCAGTAATCAGTAATCAGTAAACAGTAAACAGTAATCAGTAATCAGTAATCAGTAATCAGTAAACAGTAATCAGGGATAAAGATGAAGATATAGCGTTTCCTGTTGACAAGAGGTACATTCTCAATCCTGAAAAGCTTAATCAGCAAAGGTTAAAGTGTGCCACACAGATGTGAGAACCGCTATAAATAAATAACTAAATAGCTAATTAACTTACATCTGATAAATAAATAACTAATTAACTTAAAACTTACATCTGATAACTGATAACTGATAACTGATAACTGATTAGCGGGTAGAGATTTGGATCGTTTCCGGTTTGCTTAAATCGCCGGTAATAGTTAAACTGCGCCGATTAGCGTTGAGATGACGGACAATTTTATAGATAGCCTCAACTTGGTCACTAGCGCCGATTTTGGCCGCTAGAGTGGTTAGGTCGAGAGAAGTCCCCGTTTCCCGAACAACTTGCACGATTTTTCTCTGTAAATCCAGAATGGAAGCGGCGGCTTTTTTCCCTGCTTCTACCCCGGGTTGATGGTAGGCGTTAATGTTAACTAAACTAGCATAGAAACTAACAGCCCGTTCGTAGAGGGCGATTAAGGCCCCTACCTGACGAGGAGTAACCTCTGGGATAGTGATAGTGATAGAGTGACGACTATTTTCGTATAAAGCTTGTCGAGTACCTTGCAGTAATCCTGAGAGGAAATCGCCAGTAGTGGAGCCGGTTTCCACTTCTATGGAATCTCCTTGTCGGTCTTTTAACACTTCAATAAAAGTAGCGAAAAAATTGGGAATACCTTCGCGTAATTGTTGGACGTAGGCGTGTTGGTCGGTGGAACCTTTGTTACCATAGACGGCGATACCTTGGTACACCGTATTGCCATCGAGGTCTTTTTCTTTACCGAGGGACTCCATTACCAATTGTTGCAGATAGCGGCTAAAGAGATAGAGGCTGTCTTTGTAGGGCAGAATAACCATATCTTTCTCTCCCTTGCCATTGCCCTCATGATACCAAGCTAGAGCCAGTAGGGCGCTAGGATTTTTTTTCAGGTTATGGACGCGGGTGGCGATGTCCATTTCTTTGGCCCCAGCTAACATTTCATCAATGTCGATACCCTGCAAAGCGGCTGGGAGAAGACCGACAGCGGATAGTTCTGATGTACGACCACCGACCCAATCCTGCATAGGGAAACGAGTTAGCCAATCTTGGGCGTATTTGTCCAGTTGGCTACCCGGCATAGTGACGGCGACCGCGTGTTGCGGAAAGTCTAAATCTTGTTTTTCGTAAGCGTTGCGGACTTCTAACATTCCGTTTCTCGCTTCGGGAGTGCCGCCGGATTTACTGGTGACGATAACGAGGGTGGTAGCTAAGGGTAAATGGGCTAGGGTGCGATCGATGCCTTTCGGGTCGGTATTATCAATAAAAGCAATCTCTAAGGGGGGAAAATCGGGTGCTAGAGCCGAACCGACGAATTTGGGACCCAAAGCAGACCCCCCGATGCCTACACAGAGAATATGGCTAAATTTTTCTTGATCAGGCGGTTTAATTGCTCCGGAGTGAATTTTCTTGACAAATTCTTTAATCTGTGCTATAGGTTCGGTGATTTCGGCCCGCAATTCCTGGTTAGGAGCGAGTTCAGGAGCGCGCAGCCAGTAGTGGCCGACCATACGCTGTTCGTCGGGATTGGCGATCGCACCCTGTTCTAAAGCTGTCATATCTTGGAAAGCGCGCTCAAATTTTGCTTCCAGACCTTTGAGAAAAGCCTCATCGAAGGGAATCCGACTGACATCGAGATAAAGTTCTAGGTTGGGGTGATAGTATAACCAATCTTGGTAACGTTGCCAGAGTTGTAGATTATCCATAAAAAAAGCGAAATTTTTGTTTAATTACCTGTTTAGGAGAGATAGGATTCTATCCTCCCCAATCATCGTACAGGTACTTTTAGGCTAGACGATTAGGGTTAAGCTTATATTAGGAGTTGGCAAAATGTTAACAGTGACGGAACTATCTCCTAATTGTTCGGTTTGCTGGTGTTGGCTGTTGATTTTTCAACCGATTCTATGACTATTTACTCATCCCCTCTCAAAATCGGTAATTTAGAAGTACATAGCCGCGTATTGCAATCACCTTTATCCGGTGTCACCGATTTAGTTTTTCGGCGCTTGGTGAGACGCTTTGCTCCCGATTCCATGCTCTATACGGAGATGGTCAACGCGACAGAAATCTCCCAGCTGCAAGAGTTACCGCAATTGATGGTTATCGGGGACAAGGAACAACCAATTAGTATGCAATTATTTGATTGCCGTCCCGATTTTATGGCTGTGGCGGCAGAAAAAGCGGTTAAGGAAGGAGCGATGACCATCGATATTAATATGGGTTGTCCTGTTAATAAAATTACTAAAAAAGGCGGCGGTTCTTCGCTTTTACGACAGCCAGAAATTGCCGAGCAAATTGTTAGGGAAGTGGTGGGAGCGGTATCGGTGCCGGTAACGGTGAAAACTCGCTTGGGATGGAACGCTCAAGAGATTAATATTATCGATTTTGCCCGTCGTTTGGAAGATGCGGGAGCGCAAATGTTGACCCTGCACGCACGCACTAGGGAACAGGGTTATCACGGGCCTGCCGATTGGCAATGGATTAAACGGGTGAAGGAGGTTTTATCGATTCCTGTCATCGCTAATGGCGATATTGTTTCTGTGGAAGCGGCGATTAATTGTTTGGAATTTACCGGGGCCGATGGGGTGATGTGTTCGCGGGGAACCCTCGGTTATCCCTATTTGGTGGGGGAAATCGATTATTACCTCAAAACAGGCAAAAATTTGCCGAAACCCACCTCTATTGACCTGTTAAGCCTAGCTAAAGAGCATTTACAAGGGCTATGGCTATACAAGGGACAACGCGGTATCTGGCAAGCGCGGAAACATTTGGCTTGGTATTGTCAGGATTTTACTGGTGCGGCGATTTGGCGCGATCGGTTTTCGCAGATCGAATCCCTGGGGGAGGGCTATGATTTAATTGATCGAGCTATTGCCCAATTACACCTTGAAAACGAGAATATTTACAGATAACAGTGCTGTAAGCTGTAGATTCTTACGAACCTTTTGCTGGTTCCTCAGCATCATCGACAAGGTACATTTACTTGCGAACTCAAACCCGACAATTCCGCATCAGAGCGGTGAAGCCTGCTTGGGCAAAATGTTTGTCATAAGCGAGTGCTTCTGTGATTCCATTTTCTTCCATTATTTTGAAAGATACGCAATCTGTATGACTCCATGCTTTGTCTTTACGCTGTTGATATAGTCTTAATCCTTGTTCAAATTGCTCACTGGTTTGGGGAACAATACGAACATTGGGGTTAGAACGCAAATTTTGAGTTAGCTCTATGGCTAAGTCACGGAAATACTCACCACGTTTAGAAAAGTCGTTTAAGACTTCGATAAGGACGGCTTCACTGGTGACAATGTAGACGGGACGCAATGTTTTTGATAGCTGAACAGCTTTTTTATGCAAATTATCACTAGGGTTGAGAAGGGCAACCCAATAACCTGTATCGGCGAAAACGACTCTCACTAACTATCCTGTTGCTGTTGATAATGGTCAAAATTTTGGGCTAAGTCTTTTGGTAGTTTTGCCCATTCTTCATTAGGGATTTTGGCAGAGAGTCGGGCGGCTAACTCCCAGATTGGTTCTGCATTATAGTCAAATTTAATATTTGCTAAGGAGAAGCTTTCGATAGGTGTTTGATTATTCATAGGTGTATTTGATTTAGAAGAAATTAGTTTTTCTAATTTGGAAATTGCTTCTTGTTCATTGCGCCAAGCCTGATCGCGTAGTTGGTTAGCTTTGAGAACTAGATCGCCAATTTCATTTCTAATAGCTGGTTCAGGTAATGGAATATGGACAGAAGCAAGCATAAATCGGTCAAATTCAAGAATTACTGAACCATAAGCGTGACGAGTCATGAGACTGTATCCATAATCGGAAACTAACCAAGCGTAGAGATATCCAGCATTAATATCATCTGAAGCTAACAAACGATTGGCGTGTTGATTTGCTGTCCAGTTTGCCATGTACTTAGGAATGATTTGTACCCGCCCAATTGTGCCTGAGCAGGTAACAGCGATCATATTTTCTTCTAGCTGAATTTCTGGCAAGTCTTTTGTATGTGCGCCTTTTGCTAATTTCTTGACATCAATTGGATCGACTTGAAAAAGTTGCTTACTACTTAATAGCGGAATCCCACCTTTTTCGACATAAGTTCGCGCTCGAAATCTTGTAATTGCTCTAACTTCTTTTGTGACTCTTTGATCGCCAATTTTAGTAATTTCAACGGGTAACTTAGCTAGTTGTTTTTCGGCAGCGATCGCTTCAGGATTATGAAAACTGCCTTCTAAGCGTCCCATTAATTGTGAGGCTTTGATCGTAGTCGTAAAAGATGCACTACCACGCGGAGCAATGTCTTTGAGATAAGGTAAGTTTAACCGTTCATGGAGAAGACTATCGGCTTCATCTAACAAATGATTTGCTTCATCACGCAATTCTCCAGCTTGGCACATCAAGCGACCAATTTCAATCCGGCGAATCGGCGGCAAATCGGGAATTAAAACTCGTTCTAAATGCTCTGGTTCTATTTGATCAACGACTGAACCAAATGTTCCTTGAATTAACTGAGGACGACCATATCGACTACGCAAAAAAGCTGCAACATATCCAGCCGTTTCAGGTTCATTTGCTTGAAGCCGAATAACGTGTTCAGAAAGTGCATTTCCGATAAAAGTTTCTGTTGCTAAACCAATATTTCCTATTGTTCCTGAACGAGAGATTAAAACATCCCACTTTTCTGGAAGTAGTCGATCTAATTTTAAGGTGTAATTTTTACTAACAAAATTATTAGTCTTGGGACGTAAACTAATAATCTCCGAACTAGATAAAAATGGAACACCTTTTTCGGGGCTTACATAAACTCTCTTAAATCGATGGGGGTAGTATCCTCCTTGACAAAGACCTTCCTTGCCATAAAGTGGGATGAGAGGTAAACCACTATTTGTCAACGCTGTAACTGCATTATGAGCCTCAATGCTAAAAGCAGAAGCCTCTAGACGCACACCAGCAGCAAATACTTCACTGAGCTTGATCGTCGTTGATAGCTTCTCCGGCTCTTCATCAGGTATCTCTGGCGTGTAATCAGGTTTAAAAGCGTAACTTACCATCCTAGTACCACCTTTTTTTTCCAATCAATAAACTCATTAGCTACCAAATCCGTATCATCATCCTCAACCTTTTGACGAGGTAGCGGTCTAGCCACACCTTCACCCGTGGCCGTTCGCTCGATCAAAGGGATTGACTCTGGATTAGTTGGAACCAGTATCTCTTCCCCTTCCTCATTGCGTCTGTAGGTGATGTTACCCCGTTTGTCATGTCCGATCGCCTTTACCTGTGCCATAAAGATTTCATAATCAGGCATTGTTCCTTGATCGATTTCCTTTTCAGTCTTTTTCTGAAGAATCAAAACCGAAGTTTGCGTCCCATTGCGAGGCTGGAAAGTATCAGGATGAAGATCAATCGATGCAACAATTCGGCAATGCTTAATTAACCAATACCGCACATAAATCAATCCAGGAGCGCCCAAAATTGCATCAGGCAAAACGATTCCCATACGTCCCTCTGGTTTCAAAAACTGCCAGCATCGTTCAATAAATAAGATTTCAGGCGATGCAGAACCTTGAAGTTGTTCTGTTGGTTCCCATCCAGACTCAGTTTCTTTCCAAACGTGGGCAAGCTGATATTGTTTTAAGGTTTCTTCATCCTTAATTGGTAACTTTGAACCAAAGGGGGGATTGGTTGCAATTACATCAAAATGACCCAGATCTTTTTCACTGCGTAGAGTTTTGGGGTCGATATCTAAAGCCTTTGCAAATTGCTTGCGAAAACTATCTTCCCATTGATGAGGATGCAACAAAGAATCTTGTCTAAGAATATTTCCAGAGCCGTCATTGTTCATCACCATATTCATCTTGGTAGCCTTTACAAGATCTGGATTAATATCAATCCCAAAGAAATTAGCTTTAGCTGTTTCTTGAATTTTAGAATTCAGTGCATTTTGCATCCAAGGATCTGACTGTTCAGTTACTCCTGCTTGTAGTTTTAACTTTTTAATGACTTCATTCATCGCAATTACCAGAAAGCCACCTGTCCCACAGGATTGATCGAGGATTTTATCAGTGACTTTTGGCTCAAGCATCCGAATGGTCATTTTTTGGACATTGCGAGGTGTGAAAAACTCACCGCGATCGCCCCTTAAATTTGCGCCAACCAGTTCTTCATAGGCTTTTCCTTTAACATCAATATTTGTACTCAAAAAGCTATAGCGTTGAAGCTCACCGATGATATAAGCTAAAGAACGCGGTTGAAGTTTAATCTCATCATTTGCGTCAAAAATAGCAGGATATTGTTTCTTAACTGCGCTAAAAATTTTGCTAATGCGATTAAAAACAGTTAACCGCCCATCATTACTCTTTTTCTCTTTTGCTGTTGCATAAAATTCCAATGGATTAGGAAAATTGCGTTCATCATGAATCTTGCAAAAAATAACCTTTAAAAGCTCAAAAAAGGCAGGTTGTTTTTGTAGCCCATCAGTCACATAAATATGATCGTGGCAAATCTTAAAAGAAAACAGTAAATTATCACCAACTGCATTTTTTAAAGCATCACGAGTTGGGCGATCAACTTCCTCAACATTACCATTCTTAGAAGGAATATCATTAGGCTCTTCATACTCAATGCCTTCCTTTGTCCTAATGCGGCGCAAGACGGTCTTTTTCCTACCATTTGTCCACATCCCCCACTCAGAGTTATCACAAGCCGCCATGTATGACCGAAGCTGCTCAACTCCGTCTTTACTGGCTGAGGGTGTTACTGAGTCTTTTTTGCACTCAATAACGATCCAAATATTTTCCTGATTGTGTTGATCCCCCTCACGGAAAATAGCCAGATCCACTCGAACAGTCTTACTACCCTGCTTAATTGGATACTCAACCTCGATCTGTTCTGGCAAATAGCCCAATTCCAGCACTAAACGACGCTCGATGTTTTGACGAACATACTCTTCGGGCGTATCGTTACGGATTTTCTGATCTATGAAATCACAGACCTTACCATCTGGAAGTGTTGCTAAGAGCTTAGACATTGCCCTCCCCCCACAAAGAAAATTTACCTTCCTTAATGTTTTACCGGTAAATGATCTGCTATGACCAACTGCTTATTTTAAATTTACAGGCTGGAAGAACTGATAGCGGGTCAACCGTTGGCCGTCAACCCAGACCAAGTTGATCGGCGATCGCACTGACCCGCTATCATCAACCTTGAATAATATTATTAGTCTAACTCTCGGTCCAGTGCAGTGATTGGTTAGATCGCTCCTAATTCTTACCTAGAATCTTGTCATACTCGGAGTGCGACCCAACCCAGAACCAAACTATCTTTTCTTCGTCTGACTTTTTAATCCCTAATGCTCGCCATCCAATGCCGACTCTGACTGACCAGATTTTTTCTCTTGGTTTCACCTCTTTGAACTCTAGGCTGGGGTGAAATGGATTTTCTTTCCAAATCTCGTAATTT
>VYLB01000210.1_pt1 | contig 12131 bp, 8 predicted proteins | sample 5114431 | NCBI WGS metagenome assembly VYLB01 (sample SAMN12291786, study PRJNA351875) | freshwater metagenome | isolation source: freshwater lake | place: USA: Michigan, Gull Lake | collected 2013-08-08
GCGCCTGGGCCCGGCGCGCGGCGCACGCCAACGCCATGGCGGCCCGTCTGGCGGCCGCCTGCCCCTTCCCCCTGGCGCACCCTGTGGAGGCCAACGGGGTCTTCGTGCACATGGACGAGGACAGGCTGCAGGCCCTGCGGGCCGAGGGCTGGTTCGTCTACTGGTTCCTGGACGGATCGGTGCGGTTCATGTGCTCCTGGGCGACCTCGGCGGAGGCTGTGGACGAGATCGCCGCCGCCCTCCGCTGCATCGCGTGAGGGCCGGCAAGGGCGGCGTCTCCGGCAGAGGGTCGCCGCCCACTGTCACTAAATAGACACATCTTCATCTGCAGTGCGGGAGAAGGGGTCCTTGCGTTTGATCGCAGGTGACCGGCGCCCTACTTCGGAGGCAGGGAGTCAGGGTGGGCGTCACCGTGTGCGGCACGTCACGTACGCGCGGGCAATCCCTCCCGATTCATCTCAACGGCAACAGGCTGGGGGCCTAGCAATGAATCATTCCGTTTCTGGCGCGCTTCGGGCGGGTCTGATGGCGTCCGTCGCCTTCTGCGGCGTCGCCTTCGCGTCCTCCGCATCGGCGCAACAAGCTTCGACCGAGGTCGGGGAACTGGTCGTGACCGGCTCGCGTATCCAGCGGCCGAACCTGGAGGCCACCCAGCCCCTGCTGGTGATCTCCTCCGAGCGGATCGAGGCCAAGGGACAGACCAACCTCGCCGAGGCCATCAATGACTCCCCGTCATCCGGCATTCCGATCAACCCGATCGGCGACCAGGGCGCCTTCGGCACCGGCCGGAACTATGTGAACCTTCTGAACCTCGGCACCAACCGCACCCTGACCCTGGTCAACGGGCGCCGGTTTGTGGGCTCCAACGCCGCCTCCCTGTTCACCGGCACCGGCGCCGGCGGCCAGGTGGATCTGAACGGCATCCCCACAGGACTGGTCAATCGGACCGAGCGGGTGTTCGGCACGGGCGGCGCGGTCTACGGCTCGGACGCCATCGGCGGCGTGGTCAACATCATCACCAAGACCCGCTATGAAGGCCTTGAGGTCAACGGCCAGGTCGGCCTTTCCGAGTATGGGGACGCGGAGGAATACCGCACCCGGGTGATTGGCGGGATGAGCTTCCTCGACGACCGCCTCAACCTCATGGGCAGCTATGAGTACAACAGGACCGAAGCGCTGGCCTTCACCGACCGGTCGGTGACAAATCGTCAGATCGCCTTCGCCAACAATCCGCTCAACACCGGTCCGGCGGACCTGATCGCGGGCGCCATCCTGATCCAGAACCGGCGAATCCCTGAGATCACCGCAGGCGGCCTGCCCGCCCGCACCGGGGGCTCGGCGCTGTCCGGCATCCTGACCATTGCAGACCCGAACAGCCCCGGGGGCCGGATCGCCGCCCAGTTCGACCGCGCCGGCAACCTTGTGCCGTATCAGACCGGCGTCTTCTACCAGGCGTCAATCGCCTCCGGCGGCGACGGCCTGAACCTTGCGAAGCTGTCCTCCCTGCGCTCACCGGTCGACCGGCATGTCGCCAGCGGCTTCGCCACATTCGACGTGACCCCCAAGGTCCGCCTCAAGGCCGAAGCCTTCGCCTCCCGAGTCGAGGCGGTGGAGCCCTTTAACCAGCCGATTTACAACGCCTCGTTGTTCGGTGGCGTCAGCCCCGCCCTGCGGATGTCGACCTCCAACCCCTTCCTGTCGGCTCAGGCCAAGGCCGCCATCCTGGCCCAGCCCACCGCCCTGCCTGCAGACACCGCCTCGGCCGGCGACCAGATCTTCTTCCTGAACCGGGCCTCGTCGGACATCGGCAACAACAAGACCGAGGCGGAAGGCGACGTCTATCGCGGAGTCCTGGTGGCGGAAGGCGAGTTCGACCTCTTCGGACGGGCCATGAACTGGGATGTCTCGGCCAATCGCGGCCAGTCGCGGGGGTCGTTCTCGTCCCCCAACATCGTTCAGTCGAGGTTCCTGCTGGCGATCGACGCCGTCCGGGACTCTAGCGGCGCCATTGTCTGCCGTGACCTGACCGCCCGTGCCAATGGCTGTGCGCCGCTGAACCTCTTTGGAGAAGGTGCGCCGTCCAAGGCGGCGCTCGACTATATCGGGGTCCAGTTCCGCAGCGACTACCAGATCGACCAGACGGTCTATCAGGCCAACTTCGGCGGCAGCCTGTTCGACCTGCCGGCGGGCGCCCTGGGCTTCAACGTCGGCTATGAGTTCCGGAAGGAAGAGTCGGACTTCCAGCCCAATGAGCCGCAGAGGAACGGCGTCGGCCGCCAGGCCGCGATCGCCGCCCTGTCCGGGGAGTTCGAGACCACTGAGTTCTACGGCGAACTCTCCGCTCCTCTCTTCGGAGGGGACTTCACCTTCCTCGGCATGCAGGGTCTGGAGGTCGAGGGCGCCTATCGCTACATCGACAACTCCCTGGCGGGCGAGGACGAAGCCTGGAGCTATGGCGTTCGCTGGAAGCCGGTCAACGACCTGACGATCCGGGGCACCCAGAGCAAGTCCTTCCGGGCTCCGGCCATCACGGAAGTCTTCCTGCCGCGGTCAACCTCCTTTATTACCGCGACCGACCCCTGCGACTCGCGCAACATCAATTCCGGACCGAACCCGACGGCCCGGAAGGCGAACTGCGCCGCAGCCTTCACCGCCCTCGGCCTGCCGGCCAACTTCTCCCTGATCTCGAACGTCCAGAACTTCACCGTTGAGGGCGCGACGGCCGGGAACCCGGACCTCGAGAACGAGATCGCCGACCAGTGGACCCTGGGTTTCGTCTACCAGCCCAGCTTTATCCCGAAGCTCGCCCTGACCTTCGACTATGTGAACGTCAAGCTGACCAAGGCGATCGTGAACTTCGGCCTGACCTCGATCCTCAGCACCTGCTACGACTCCAACGCCTATCCGTCGGTCGTCTGCAACCGCTTCCAGCGCGGCAACGCCGCCTCGGGCGCACAGGCGGGTCAGATCCTGCGACGCGACGATGCGGCTGGCGTCACGGGACCGCTCCAGGGCTTTGTGAACGCGGGCTACACCAACTTCCAGGGCTTCACGGTCGGCCTGGACTGGAACCTGGAGCTGGCCACCATCCGCGGCTTTGACCGCTTTGGCGGTGGCGATCCCGGGGCCCTGGACTTCAACCTCGACCTTTATTCGGTCCGCGAGCAGGAGACCTCGGTCAACGGCTTCGGCACGGACCTGAACCGGGACGTGGGCGAGCTCGGCAACGCCGAATGGCAGTGGAAGCTGGAGTCGGCCTACACCCGCGGGCCCTTCTCGGCGATCTGGACCTTCAACTACATCGGGGAGTCGAAGTTCAGCAACGACTTCACCCTCGAGACCCGGACGCCCCTGACCGTGGACGCCTACATGCGCCACGACCTGGCGTTGTCCTATGACTTCGCCGAACTGATCGGTGCGCCCATGGGCCTGAAGAACATGCGGGCGCGCCTGGCCGTCGAGAACCTGACCGACCAGCCCCCGCCCTACGGGACGATCGGCATCGGCTTCTATGACGTGATCGGACGCTACTACAAGCTGGGTGTGACAGCGCGTTTCTGACGCCGCCGACACGACCCGAAGACCCCCGCCCCGGCCGCCCAGCGGCCGGGGCTTTTTCTTGGGACCCTCGCCCCGGCCGCTGAGCGGCCGGGGCTTTCTATTGGGAACTGCGGGGCCAGAAGCCGGCGCTTCAGACCACGAAGCGGCCGAGGCGGCCCTGGATGATGGCCTCGGCCTCGGTGACGATCCGCGAGATCAGTTCGGCGCAGGACGGGATGTCGTGGATCAGGCCCTGGACCTGGCCGGCTGACCAGATGCCATGGTCGGGATCGCCGGTCTCGTAGACCACCCGGCCGCGCGTGCCGGCCACCAGCTCGCGGACGTCCTCGAACTTGGCGCCCGAGCGCTCCAGCTCCACCACCTGGCGGCTGATGTCGTTGCGCGCCACCCGCGAGGTGTTGTGCATGGTGCGGAAGATGAGATCGGTGGCGCGCTCGTCGTTCTCGACGATCTGGCGCTTCACGTTCTCGTGGATCGGGCTTTCCTTCGTGCACATGAAGCGGGTGCCCATGTTGATGCCCTCGGCGCCGAGGGCCAGGGCGGCCACCAGGCCGCGGGCGTCGCCAAAGCCGCCCGAGGCGATCATCGGCACCTTCACCTTGTCGGCGGCGGCGGGGATGAGGATCAGGCCCGGCACGTCATCCTCGCCGGGGTGGCCGGCGCACTCGAAGCCGTCGATGGAGATGGCGTCGACGCCCATGCGCTCGGCCGAGAGGGCGTGGCGCACGCTGGTGCACTTGTGCACGACGATGACGCCGTTGGCCTTGAAGTCGTCGACGTGCTCCTGCGGCTTGTTGCCGGCGGTCTCGACGATCTTCACGCCGCTCTCGATGATGGCCTTGCGGTACTCGGAGTAGGGCGGCGGGTTGATGGCCGGCAGGATGGTCAGGTTCACGCCGAAGGGCTTGTCCGTCAGCTTGCGGCAGCGCTCGATCTCGGCGCGCAGGGCGTCCGGGGTGGGCTGGGTCAGGGCGGTGATGAAGCCGAGGCCGCCCGCATTGGCCACGGCGGCGACCAGCTCGGCCCGGCCGACCCACTGCATGCCGCCCTGAACGACGGGATGCTCGACACCGACAAGCTCGGTGAAACGCGTCTTGATCGCCATGATGTCCTCCCCTTGGCGTTTGGGCTTTCGCCCCTTGGGAGAACACTGAAGCGCCGGACCCAGGGTCAGGCAAGGGGCAATCGGATCTACTTCAGGCCGCTCCGGCCAATGGCGTAGAAGCGCTCGGACCTCTGCTTCAGGAGCTTGTCGATGCTCTTGCCCTCGAGGCTGTCGAGTTCCTTCTCCAGGGCGTCGCCGACGATCCGCAGGGCCGCGGCCGGGTCGGCGTGGGCGCCGCCGGGCGGCTCGGGGATGATCTTGTCGACGATCTTCATCTTCAGGAGATCAGCCGCGGTGATCTTCATCGCCTTGGCGGCCTCCTCAGCCGTGCGGGCGCCGCGCCAGAGGATGGAGTTCGCCCCCTCGGGGGGAATGACCGAGTAGATGGCGTGCTCGAGGATCAGCACCCGGTTGCCGCAGGCAATGCCCAGGGCGCCGCCCGATCCGCCCTCTCCGGTGACAATGGCCACCATCGGCGCCCGGAGCATCAGGCACTTCTCGGTGGATCGGGCGATGGCCTCGGCGACGCCGCGCTCCTCGGAGCCCACGCCCGGATAGGCGGCTGGGGTGTCGACAAAGCTGATCACCGGCAGGTTGAAGCGCTCGGCCAGCTCCATCAGCCGGATGGCCTTGCGATAGCCCTCGGGCCTGGCGTAGCCGAAGTTGTGCTTGACCCGGGTGACGGTGTCCCGCCCCTTCTCATGCCCCATGACGAGGACGGGCCGGCCGCGGAAACGGCCAATGCCGCCCATGATGGCCTGGTCGTCGGCGAACTTCCGATCGCCCTTGAGCTCCACGAACTCGTCGATCAGGCCGGCGCAATAGTCCACGAAGTGGGGCCGCTCGGGGTGCCGGGCGACCTGGGTCTTCTGCCAGGCGTCGAGGTTGGCGTAGGCGTCCTTGCGCATCTGCCGGGCCCGGTCGCGCAGGGCGTCGATCTCGCGGGTCAGGTCGTCGGTGCCGGCGGTCTCGGCCAGGCGCGACAGCTCGTCGATCTTGGCCTCGAGGTCGGCGATGGGGCGCTCGAACTCGAGATAGTGAACGGCCATGAGGCGGGAATCCCGTCCTGTTTCGCTGGGGGGAACCTAGTGGGTGGGCCGGTTCAGGAAAAGCCGGATTCGCGCCGGGGCTTCCGGGAGGCTGAAAGGGGATGGGCGGCGGCGACCACCTCGCGCAGGCGCTCGCCCGCCACATGGGTGTAGATCTGGGTGGTGGCGATGTCGGCATGGCCGAGCAGGGTCTGGACGACCCGCAGGTCCGCGCCGCCCTCCAGCAGGTGGGTGGCGAAGGCATGCCGCAGGACGTGGGGGGAGACCCGCGCCGGATCAATGCCCGCCTCGATCGCCGCCTCGGCCAGCAGCTGGGCGAACCGCCGCGGGGTCAGCCGCCCGCCCCGGCCGCCGGAGGGAAAGAGCCAGGGATTGGCCGCGTCCCCCTTGGGCAGGGTCCGGGCCCTGACCTCCCTCCAGGCGCGGACGGCGGCGCGGGCCGCGTCGTTCAGGGGGGCGAGCCGCTCCTTGCCGCCCTTGCCCCGGATCATCAGGAAGTCGGGGTCGCGGGCGACGGCGGCGAGGGTCAGGCTGGTGAGTTCGGACACCCGCAGGCCGCCGGCGTAGGCCAGCTCGATCATGCAGGCGAGGCGCAGGCCCTTCACCTCATCCCGGACTGTGGCGGCGGCGATCAGGGCGGCGGCCTCCTGGCGACTGAGGACCCTGGGCAGGGGCCGTCCGCGCCTGGGCGCCTCGACCCGGCGGGAGGGATCGTCGGGGCGCCAGCCCTCCGCCAGGACGAAGCGGTAGAACTGGCGCAGGGCCGCCCGGCGCCGGGAGGCCGTGGCCGGTGAGAGCCCGCGCCGTCCCAGATCGGCGAAATAGGCCTCGACATCCTCGGCGGCGGCGGAGGCCAGGGTCAGGCCACGCGCCGCCAGGAAACCGGCTGCGTCGACAAGGTCCCGCTCGTAGGCGCGCAGGGTGTTGGCCGCCGCCGCCCGCTCGACGGACATCATTTCCAGAAATGCCTCGGCCCAGCCTTCGCCGCTCATGGTTCCCGCCTGCAGGCGCCCGGGCCCGCCAAATCAGCCGCATCCTAGCGCCTGCCGGCGGCTTGGTGTAGAAACAAGGCCTCCCATGGACCCTTCAGACCCCTTGCGCGCCCGGACCATCACCCTCGTGGGGCTGATGGGTTCAGGCAAGTCCAGCGTCGGCAAGCGCCTCGCCCAGGCCCTCGACCTGCCCTTCCGGGACGCCGATGAAGAGGTCGAGGTCGCCGCCGGACGGTCCATCCCCGAGATTTTCGAACAGCTGGGCGAACCCGCCTTCCGCGACGGGGAGCGACGGGTGATCGCCCGCCTGCTGGAGGGACCGCCCATGGTGCTGGCCACCGGCGGCGGGGCCTTCATGAACCCCGAGACCCGGGACCTGATCAAGGCCCGCTCGGTCTCGGTCTGGCTCAAGGCCGACCTGCCCGTCCTGGCGCGCCGGGTGGCCCGCAAGGACAACCGCCCCCTCCTGACCGGCAAGGACCCTATGACTGTACTGACCGAACAGGCGCAGGCGCGCTATCCCGCCTACAGCCAGTCTGACATCACGGTGGAGACCGGCGACTCTCCCCACCAGTTGACCGTCGATCAGGTGGTTCGCGCCCTCACCGACTGGCAGGCTCGCGCCGCGTCATGATCCGCACGGTGCATGTCGACCTGGGCGAGCGCGCCTACGATGTCCTGATCGGTCCGGGCCTGCTGGACGAGGCCGGCGCCCGGCTGCGCCCCTTCGTCCGACGCGACCGGGTCGCCGTGGTCTCGGATGAGACAGTGTGGGGCCTGCACGGCGCGCGGCTGACCGCCGCCCTGGAGCGGGCCGGCCTGGCCGTCCATCCCATCGTCATGCCCCCCGGCGAACAGACCAAGAGCTTCGCCGGACTGGAGACGCTCTGCGACGCCCTGCTGGCCCTGGAACTGGACAGGGGCGACCTGATTGTCGCCTTCGGGGGCGGGGTGATCGGCGACCTCGCCGGCTTCGCCGCCGCCATCTACAAGCGCGGCGCCGACTTCGTGCAGATCCCCACCACCCTGCTGGCCCAGGTGGACTCCTCGGTGGGGGGCAAGACGGCCATCGACACCCCGCGGGGCAAGAACCTGGTGGGCGCCTTCCACCAGCCCCGCCTGGTCCTGGCCGACCTGGACGTGCTGGGCAGCCTGCCCGACCGCGAGATGCGGGCCGGCTACGCCGAGGTGCTGAAATACGGTCTGCTGGGTGACGCGGGCTTCTTCGCCTGGCTGGAGGCCCATGGCGCAGCGGTCCTGGCGCGGGAGCCGGGCGCGCTCGCCCGCGCCGTGGAGCGCTCGGTCGAGATGAAGGCGGAGATCGTCATCGCCGACGAGCGCGAGGCCGGGCGCCGGGCCCTTCTGAACCTCGGCCACACCTTCGCCCACGCTCTCGAGGCCGAGACGGGCTATGGCGAGGCCCTGCTGCACGGCGAGGCGGTGGGCCTCGGCTCGGCCATGGCCTTCCGCTATTCGGCGGCCGAAGGGCTCTGCGACGCTCAGGACGCCTTGAGGGCGGTGAACGCCGTCGCCGCGGCCGGACTGCCCGCCCGCCTCTCCGACCTTGGGGCGCGGACCTTCGCCGCTGACGATCTCCTGCGCCACATGGCCCAGGACAAGAAGGCCGAGAGCGGCCGCCTGACCTTCATCCTCGCCCGGCGCGCAGGCGAGGCCTTTGTGGCGCGTGATGTGGACGCCGGCCGGATGCGCGCCTTCCTGGTCTCTGAAGGAGCCGTCTGATGTTGGGTATCTTCCTGGTCCTGACGCCGGTGATCTTCGGCCTCCTGGCCATCTCCGCCCTGTTCTCGGCGGCGGAGACGGCGCTGACGGGCGCCAGCCGCACCCGGATGCACCAGCTCGAGCGGGAGGGCGACCGCGCCGCCGGCCGTGTGAACCGCCTGATCTCCGACCAGGAAACGATGATCGGGGCGGTCCTGTTGGGCAACAACCTGATCAACATCCTCGCCTCGGCGGTGACCACCGAGTTCGTGACCCGGGCCATTCCAGGGGCCCTCGGCGTGGCTGTCGCCACGGCGATCATGACCGTCCTGGTCCTGGTCTTCGCCGAGGTCCTGCCCAAGACCCTGGCCATCCTGCGCTCTGACGACGTGGCCCGCTTCCTGTCGGCGCCCACCCTGATCGTGGTGAAGGTCTTCGGCCCCATGATCTGGGCCATCCAGTGGATCGTCCGGCGCACCCTCGGCCTGTTCGGCGTCAAGCTGGGCATGGAGATGGACGTCCTGGCCGCACACGAGGAGATTCGCGGCGCGGTGGAGTACCACCACTCCGAGGGCCTGGTGGAGGCCCGCGACCGGCGGATGCTGGGCGGGGTGCTGGACCTGTCGGATATGGATGTCAGCCAGGTCATGGTGCACCGGATGTCCATCTCCATGGTCGATGCCGACCTCCCGGTCCGGGAGCTGGTCGCCAACGTCCTGAAGGGCGATCATACCCGCATCCCGCTCTGGCGCGATAACCCCGAGAACATCATCGGCATCCTGCACGCCAAGGACCTGCTGCTGGCCATCTCGGAAGCCGACGGCGACATGTCGAAGGTCTCGGTGGACAAGATCCGCCGCGAACCCTGGTTCATCCCGGACACCACCAACCTCAAGGACCAGCTGAACGCCTTCCTCAAGCAGAGGAACCACTTCGCCCTGGTGGTGGACGAGTACGGCGCTCTGCAGGGCCTGGTGACCCTGGAGGACATCCTCGAGGAGATCGTCGGCGAGATCGAAGACGAGTACGACAACGCTGTTGAAGGCCTGCGCCGGCAGCCGGACGGGTCGGTGTCCGTGTCGGGGTCCGTGGCGGTCCGCGACCTGAATCGCGCCATGGACTGGAGCCTGCCGGACGAACCGGCCGTCACCGTCGCCGGCCTGGTGATCCACGAGGCCCAGGCCATTCCCCGGATCGGCCAGGCCTTCATCTTCCACGGCCACCGCTTCCAGGTGGTCAAGCGGGTGCGCAACCGCATCACCGCCCTCAAGATCTCGCCTCCGCTCGACGGCGCCGAGACCGTCTGAGCCCTTCGTAGGAGGCCGGACCTCAGAGGCCCTTGGCCTCCAGGGCGGCCAGCACCTTGTCCGGGGTCAGGGGATAGTCCCTCAGCCGGACGCCGCAGGCGTTGTAGACCGCGTTGGCGATGGCCGCCCCGGCGCCGCAGATGCCCAGCTCGCCCACCCCCTTGATGCCCATCGGGTTGGCCTTGTCGTCGGCCTCATCCAGCAGGACGGCGTCGAGGTTGACGATGTCGGCGTGGACCGGGGCGAGGTAGCCTCCCAGGTCCTGGTGCAGGAAGGAGCCATAGCGCGGATCGACCGGGTTGGATTCCGTCAGGGCCGCGCCGACCCCCCAGATCATGCCGCCGGTGATCTGGCTCTTGGCCAGCTTGGCGTTGAGGATGCGGCCGGCGGCGAAGACCCCGAACATGCGGCGCAGGCGCACCTCGCCGGTGACGGAGTCGACTCCCACCTCTGCGAACTGGGCGCCATAGGTGTGCTGGGACCAGTCGCGGGCGTCCGCGGCGGGAGAGATGCCGCCTTCGACATAGACCCCCTCGGGTCCGGCGCGGGCCGCCAGGGCGGCCAGGCTCTCGCTACGGTTGCCCAGGACGATGTTGCCATTGGCGAAGTCCATCAGGGTCGGATCCTCACCATAGAGGGGCGAGCGCGGGTCGCCTGCCGCCAGCTCGGCGAGACGGCGGCGCATGACCATGCCCGTCTCGAAGGCTGCGGAGCCCGCCGTGGCGGCGCCGAACTGCCCGCCCGATCCGGGCGCAGGCGGCATGTCAGAATCGCCCAGCTCCACGCGCACCTGGTCGAGGGTGAGCCCCAGGGTCTCGCCCGTAATCTGGGCCAGGATGGTGTAGGTGCCGGTGCCGATATCCGTCATGCCCTGTGTGAGGGTCGCGACGCCGTCGCCGGTCAGGCGCAGCCCCGCCTTGGCGGGCAGCAGGAAGTTGCCGCGGATTGCCGTAGCCATGCCCATGCCGACATACCAGCGACCGTCCCGGACGGCGCCGGGGACCGGGTTGCGGCGCTCCCAGCCGAACTGCTGGGCGCCTTCCTGCATGCAGCGCACCAGTTGGCGAACGGAGAAGGGCTTGGCGTTGTCCGGATCAACCTCGGGCTCATTGCGGATCCGCAGCTCGATGGGGTCGAGGCCCAGGGTCTCGGCCAGCTCGTCCATGGCGCACTCGAGCGAGAGCAGGCCGGGCGCCTCGCCGGGCGCCCGCATGGCGCCGGCGTGGGGGATGTCGAGGCGGACGAGCCGGTGGCCCGTCAGCCGGTTCGGCGCGGCGTAGAGGTTGCGGGCGAAGTTGGCGGCGTGCTCCACAAAGGGGGCGTTGCGGGCGCAGTGGGTCACCGCCTCCAGGGCCATGGCGTTCAACCGCCCCGACCGGTCCGCGCCCAACCGGACCCGCATCTGGACGGCGGGGCGGTGGATGGTGGCCTGGAACATCTGCTGGCGGGTGTAGGCGACCCGGACAGGCCGGCCGGTCTCGCGGGCGCCCAGGGCCGCCAGGGTCAGGTCGTCGTAGGACTGGCCCTTTCCTCCAAAGCCGCCGCCGATGTAGCGCGTGAAGAGGCGGACACGGTCGGAGGGAACTCCCAGGGTCTCGGCCAGGGCGTGCTGGCCGCCCTTGACCATCTGGATGGAGGTATGGACCACCACCTTGTCCCCCTCCCACCAGGCGGTGGTGGCGCAGGGCTCCATCTGGGCGTGGTTCTGAAGGGGGCTGAACCAGGTGGCGTCGACCGTCACCTCAGAGGCTGAGTAACCCGCCTCGAAGTCGCCGATGCGCGCATCGTCCTCGCCCGGAGCGGGCCCGGCCTGGTCCAGGCTGGACAGGAAGTCGAGGTCGGCGGATTCAGCCTTGTAGGTGATCCGCACCAGGCCGCCGGCGGCCCGGGCGTTCTCGGGCGTATCGGCGAGGACGAAGGCGACGGACTGGCCGTAGTGCTCGACCCGATCCGATTCCAGGGCCGGATTGGACGCCCTCTGGCTGCGCGGATTGAGCCGCGCACCCCGAGCCGCCTGGGCCGGGACGTTGAGGTGGGTCCAGACGCGGACAACGCCGGGCGCGGCCTCGGCCGCCGAGACGTCGACCGAGGCGATGCGGCCCCGGGCCAGGGTGGAGGACACGATGTGGCCGAAGAGGGGCGGGGCGGGGGTCTCCACCTCGTAGGCGTAGGGCGCCGTCCCGGTGACCTTGAGGCGTCCCTCATAGCGATCGACGGGCTTGCCGATCAGGCCGGAGCGGTTCTCGGTGACGGGATTGGGCGCAGCCCAGTCGCGAACAGTGCTCATGAACCCACCCCTTCCCGGGCTTGCCGGATCACGTCGGCGGCGAGGCGCCGCACCAGGGCCTTGCGGCCGTCCTCACCCTCAGCGGAGGCCAGCTCGGCGGCGGCCGCCTCG
>VYLB01000212.1_pt1 | contig 12046 bp, 9 predicted proteins | sample 5114431 | NCBI WGS metagenome assembly VYLB01 (sample SAMN12291786, study PRJNA351875) | freshwater metagenome | isolation source: freshwater lake | place: USA: Michigan, Gull Lake | collected 2013-08-08
CCGATCACCCCGGTCTCTACAGTGGGCGCCGGAGACAGCTTCCTCGCGGGCCTCGTCTGGGAGCTTTCCCGGGGCCGCCCGCCGCGCCAGGCGCTGGCGACCGCTGTCGCCGCCGCCTCGGCGACCCTGATGTCGCCCGGTTCCGGCATGGCCCGCAGCGCCGATATCCGGCGCCTGAGGCCCGGAGTGCGGATTGAGGTCCTGGCGGGCGGTTAGCCCTTTGCGAGGCCGCCGACCAGCATGCGCACCTCGCCCTCGCCCCAGGCGGGCAGGAGAAGGCGCTGGCCGCCTCCCGCCGCATAGAGGGTGGGCCGCATCAGCTCCACTGTCGCGCTGGCCTGGGCGCGGAGGAGGGTGAAGACCTCGGGCAGGTCGACGTCATCGAGGAAGAGGCCGAGCAGCAGGTCGCTCTGCACCGCCGGGGGGGCGACCTCCAGGTCGTTGAAGCGGAAACGTTCCGGCCGGCTGAAGACATCCAGGATGAAGGTCTCTGCGCCGGAGGCCTCGATCTTGACCTCCGAAAGGTCATCCCAGAAGGGAATCTCCGCCTGACCGCGCTTCAGGCCCTCCCAATAGGCGAGCAGCCGGGCGAGGGGAGGGGCCAGGGGGCCGTCGACGGCGAAGGGCGCGGCCTGGGTCATCGAGGGTCCTTCCGGGCGCTGCAGAATCTGGAGCCGCATCCTAGCTTCCGCCCGGAGAAGGTGAAAGCGCGGCGTCCGGGCAGTTGACCTTACGGCGTTCTGCCCTTTGGATGCGGGTGCGGCGGGGGTGGGAGCCGCAGTAGGGTGACTTCGAGCGTTCCCGACGCCCTGGCCATGAACCGGGTCGCGGTCCATTCTCAGGGAGTGTTTTCATGTCCAGCGCCCAGGCCGACACCGTCGACCGGCTGCCGCTTCGCACTAAGTTCTTCTTCGGGATCGGATCCGTCGGCGACTCCATCATCCTCGCCACGGTCGGCTCCTACGCCATGCTCTACTACAACCAGATCCTGGGGCTGAACGCTGTCCTGGCCGGGCTCGCCGTCTCCGCAAGCCTGGTCTTCGACGGCTTTGCGGACCCGGTCATCGGATCCCTGTCGGACCGCACCCGCGGCAGGTTCGGCCGGCGCCACGGCTATCTCTTCCTCGCCCCGCTCCCCATCGCCCTGTCGGTCATCGCGGTCTTCAATCCGCCGCCAGGGGCCTCCGACCTGGTCCTCTTCGTCTGGTTCGCCCTGTCGGTGAGCTTCATGCGGGTCTCGATCAGCCTGTTCAACACCCCTCACCTGGCCCTCGGCGGGGAGTTGTCCAGCGACTACATCGAACGCTCGAAGGTGTTGAGCTGGAACAACTTCTTCACCTGGGCGGGCGGCGCGGGCATGAACTTCCTGGCGCTGCACTTCGTCTTCAAGGCGACGCCGGAGTACCCGCGCGGGCTCCTCAATCCAGAGCCTTACGGTCCGTTCGCCGTCGGGTGCGGCCTGGCGGCGATGGCCCTGCTCCTGGCCTCCGCCTGGTTCACCCGCGACCAGATCCGCCGGCTGCCAAAGGCCCCTGACAATCTGCCCCGGTTCAGTCCGCTCGAGTTCCTCAAGGACGTGGGCAAGGCTCTGGGGAACCGGAACTATGTCTGGCTGCTGGTCGCCTTCTTCTTCCTGTCCATGATGATCGGCGTCCGGGGCGGCCTGAACCTCTACGTGAACACCTTCTACTGGGGCCTCGCCAGCGAGCAGCTGAAGTGGTTCGTGATCGGCAGCTTCGTCGGCTACGCCACCGGCTTCCTGTTCGCGGCCCGCATGCACCAGCGCCTCGACAAGAGGCTGAACATGATCATCTGGGCCATCGTCTTCTCGATCGGCCCCGCCGTCCCCATGATCCTCGGCCTGACGGGCGTCCTGACCGCCGAGACGCCGGGCCTGACGCCCATGCTCATCGCCTTCTCTGCGGTGGGGAACGCTGGCGCCAGCGTGCTCAGCATCACCGTCATGTCAGCCCTGGCGGACATTGCCGACGAGAACGAGCTCGCCCACGGTGTGCGCCAGGAAGGGGTCCTCTACTCAACCCGTAACCTCGCCGCGAAGATCGACCAGGCCCTGGGCGCTGCTCTGGCGGGCTTCGCCCTCTGGGTGATCAGCTTCCCGCCGAAGGCGAAGCCGGGCACAGTGCCTGACGAGGTTCTCTACAACCTCGTCTTCGTGGATGGGGTCCTCGCCACCATCCCCGGCCTCATCGCCGCCGTGTGTTACGCCCGCTACAACATCACCCGGGCGCGGTACGACTCCACCAAGGCGGCCCTGGCGGCGCGAAGGGCGGCGGCCTGAGGGCCTCCGCCTTTCCGGGCTTGGCGCCAGCCGCAGCCCGTGGCATCGACCCACCCGGCCAGGCCCGGTAGCTCAGCAGGATAGAGCAGCGCTTTCCTAAAGCGAAGGTCGGGGGTTCGAGTCCCTCCCGGGCCGCCAATCAAAACCACTAGGCTGGAAGGTCAGAGATATGGGCCTTGCAAACTCCCCTATGCCGCTCGGCGGGCCGCATAGCGGCCACCGTCCAGCGCGATGATGTTGCCGTAGCGGGCCAATGTCGTCAGGGCCTGGGTGATGCGCTGTTCGATGCGCTTTCCGCCTCGCTTGAAACCACGGGCCAGCTCGGCGGCGTCCATCGGGCGTCCGGCGGCGATCAGCAGCCGCTCGATGGCCAGAGGCGCCTCGTAGGGGTCCTTGGGGAAGTCGGGCAGGCCCCTGTCGATGGCGACCACCGTCTCGCCGAGGTCGAGGTCACCGGTCTTGGCCTGGGCTCCCTTTGCGAAACGGGGTATCTGGTAGTCGGGGCGCAGCCAGCGCACATGGCCGGCGGACTCTTCGCGGGCGCGCTCGGCGTTCAACGCCACAAGGCGTTCCAGCATCTCCTCGTCTGTCAGGTCGACCGGCCAGCCATAGGCCTGGGCGGTCGCGGCATCGATCTGGTCGTGCAATTCCTTGAGGATCAGCACCCGGCCGCGCAACCTGACGTCCTCATCCCTGGCTTCAAGCTCGTCGCCAGCCCGGATTTTCTCCAGCACATTGTAGAGTCCAGTCAGGGTGAGGTCGGAATGGTCAGCCAAGACGCGCTTGCGGGTGGCGTCGAGTTCTTCGCCCAACGAACGGAGGCGGACTTTCAGAACCTCGTCCGGATCGGGAAAGGGAAAGGGGTCGAGGCAGGAGGTCTTCACGTAAACAGGGTCGTTGCCCATGCCTAGCCAGCCGCCCGTCGTGACCGCCCAATGGGTGTGGATGTGTGACGACAGAACTGCGAGATCAGCAGCATCAGCCGTCGCTATAGCGACGAGCTTGTTGTCAGGCAGGATCGAGGTGTCCAGGAACTGGAAAGTCCTGTGTTTTGATGTTTCTATCGTCACCACATAGCGATGAAGATCGTCGAGAGCAGGTCGCAATTCTCGCCTTGGCTCACCAAATATCCACCAGTTGTCACGATAGACCGCGCGATTGTTGCGATCACGCTCAGGCTTCACGGACAAAATCAGGTGCTGATAGATCTCCGGGTAGTTTTGGCGAACTTCTGCTTCACCGAGTCCAAAGAGATCAATGACCATGACTCCCCGGGGCCTGCTGGTGAGGTCGCGGCCGTTGCGGTAGGGCCGGATGTGCTGCTCAAGCCCCGGGCGCCTCCCGAGACCGAGGAGTTCCGCCTGGGCCGGGCTAACAATGAAGCCCGATCCGTGAAGCGCAACTCCTCTTGAGACAAGTCCCCTCACGGCCTGGAGTTCTATGGCGCCCGCGAGGTCGGCTCCTATTGAGAGGTCGGAATTGATATGTCCCGTGCGAATTTTGAAGGTCAGCGACGGCTCGTCGCTATCTAGACCCCGTTCTTGGGTGACATCCCATAGCTGTCCATGTCGTGCGCCCGCCTCCGCCGCCGTCATACTGATACGCACAGCCGCGCTATCGTTGGTGGCTTTAGTCCACGGGTGGTCCGGCACGGCGAAGATCAGAGAAATCGGCGCCTTGGCGTTCAGGTGTCGCTCCATGACACGGCGCTGGAACAGCTGGCTGATCGAGTTGGTGGTCACGAAACCCATCCGCCGGGTCTTGGACTTTTTTCGGCCAAGGATTTCCGCCGCCCGATCCCACCAGTACATGACGAAGTCAGCGCTATCGTTCATGTCTTTGTGCGCCGCCCAGAGCGCCTCGGCGTAGCCGGGCTCCATGCGGGAGCGCAGGTCCTTGCCGCCAATGAACGGCGGGTTCCCCACGATGAACTCCGCCTCCGGCCAGTCCGGCCGCCTCGGATTAGGATAGGTCTCGACGCGCTTGCCATCCTTTACGACCACGCTAGGCAGGGGATAGCCGTCCCAGGTCAGGACGGCGTCATAGCCGGCGTGGCTGCCGAAATTGATATTCTTGAAGGCCTTCAGGATCGGCTCGGCCGGGTGGCTCTCGTGGTTGCGATAGTGCCATTGCAGATAGCCGATCCAGATCACCAGCTCGGCGATGGCCGCCGCGCGGGGGTTCAATTCCAACCCCAGAAACTGGTGCGGATCCACATTCTCGCCGGCGATGGCCAGGCTGGCCTGGCTGTCACCGAGGGCCGAGAGGGTCTGAATGACTTCGCCCTCCAGCTTCTTCATCAGCTCCAATGTCACATAGAGGAAGTTGCCGGTGCCGCAGGCTGGGTCGAGAACGCGGGTGGTGCAGAGCTGGTGGTGGAAGGCGCGGACGATCTCGACGGCGTCGGCGTCCTTGGCGGCGTCCTTTGCGGCCTGGGCCTTGGTGAGGGCGGCTTCCCAATCGGCGCGCAACGGCTCCATCACCGTGACGTCAACCAGCCGCTGGACGTAGGAACGAGGGGTATAGTGGGCGCCGAGCCGCTTGCGCTCTTCCTTGTCCAGCGCCTGTTCCAGCAGGGTGCCGAAGATGGCGGGATCGACCTGGGTCCAGTCGGCGCTAGCGGCGGCCAGGAGTTCGCCGATCTCCTCCTGCCCCAGCTCAAAGACGATGGTGTCGCGGAACAGGCCTCCGTTGAAGTGTCGGACCCGGGCGTCGATGACCGCCGAGAACTCTGCACCGGTGTTCATGTCCTTCCAAAGCTGTTTGAGGCGGTGCGGGAAGTGGCGGGGATCGGCGACCGACTTTTCCAGGAGCTGGCGGAAGCTGCCCCTGGGTAGCAAGTCGGTGTCCTCCGCGAACATCGTGAACAGGCAGCGCATCAGGAAGTGCGCGACATGCTCGGCGTTGGCGCCGTTGTCCTCCAGGCGCTTGCTGACGGCGGCGAGGCGGGCGGCGATCTCGCGGGTGACCCGGGCCGACTGTTTGGTCGGATCAAGGCTGTGGGGGTCAGTCCAGATGGTCTTGAGGAGGCCGCGCACCTCCTCCTTACGCAGGTCCTCCAGATAGATCCGGTAGCCCTTACGGTCGGGGAACTGGCCATAGGCGCGGCCGGTGCCGGTAAAGTCGGCATAGAGCTCGAAACAGTGGCCGACATCGCAGGTGAGGATGAAAGGCGGCGCTGCGTGCTCAGTATCGAGGAGGAAGACATAGCCTTCAGCCTGCTTGCGCGCGTTCTGCATCATCACGTCCCAGCGTGGCGAAGCGCTGCGACGGCCGAGCTGTTCGGGTTCGTCGGGCAGCAAGCTCAGCTGGCCCGGCAGAGCGTTCTTGGCGCCGGGCAGGCGGGATTGCTTGGCCTCAAGAATGAAGGCGTCCCGCTTGTAGAGGTCGATACGCTTCGGCGCGGTCAGGGCGTCGCTGGCGCGGGGGCGAACGGCGCGCTCAAACACGTAGTTATTGCTCCGGACGTCAGCGCCGGCCGGGTCGGGTGAAGGGACGCCAATGACCGCACAGAGCTCCGTGAGGAACATGGCATAGTTAGCCCGTTCGGCGCCGCCTTCCAGTTTGGACCATCGTCGAATGAACGCCTCGGCATCCACGCTGCCCCGCCCCCCGCTAAGCATCTACCGCCTACAACCTAGACGCTGTGGGAGAGGGTGCAAGGATCGCCACCGCTCAAACACTTGGTGGACATTCGATTGTTGATCTCCTGCGAGCAGCCTCGCTGACCTCTGCGCCCGAGGCTGGTGCGGTGGCGGCGGCACAGTCAGAGTTTGACCAAGTGGAGCCTGAGCCAGTCGCCCTGAACCGTTATCTCGAAAGCTCAGTAGCGCTTTCCTAAAGCGAAGGTCGGGGGTTCGAGTCCCTCCCGGGCCGCCAGGCGGTCTCGTTCGCGGTTCGTGTTTAACGATTCGTTGAATTGCCTTGGCTTCGGACCTAGGCGAAGGTTCCACGGTCTGGGACGGGAACGGAGGGCGCTTTATGCTGATCTCACAGATTCTTCGGGCCAAGGGCGATACGGTGTTCACGGTCGCGCCCACAGATACGGTCGGCCGGGTTGCCGAGCTCCTGCACTCCAAACGTATCGGCGCCCTGGTGGTGACGGAGGGTGATCGCGTGGTGGGCATTGTCTCGGAGCGCGACATCGTCCGGGCGGTGGCGGGCGGCGACGGCAAGGTCACCTCGCGCCCGGTTTCCGCCTACATGACGGCGGACGTGGTGTTCGCAGAGCCGGGCGAAACCCTGGATTCGCTGCTCTCACGCATGACCGACCGGCGGTTTCGCCACCTGCCGGTCGTCCAGGCCGGGCGGCTGGTCGGCATCGTCTCCATCGGCGACCTCGTGAAATGGAAGATTTCCGAGGTCGAGGCCGAGGCGCACGGCCTGAAGGCCTACATCGCGGGGAGCTGATCTGGAGAGAGCTTCCTGGTGGAGCCGAGGGGAATCGAACCCCTGACCTCATCATTGCGAACGATGCGCTCTACCAACTGAGCTACGGCCCCAAGGAAGGCGCGGAATAAGCGGTTTTGGGGTGGGGCTGTCAAGACAGCATGGCCGGCTCCGGCTTGCCCGGCGCGCGCGGGCGGCTTATGTGGCGGGCATGATCGGAAGCTTCCTGCACTTCGTCCTTAGCGGCCTCCTTGAGGTGATGGTCTGGGCCATCATCATCAGCGCCATCATGTCCTGGCTGGTGGCCTTTAATGTCCTCAACCTGCGCAACAACTTCGTCGCCAGCATTCACCGGGTTCTGGAGACCCTGACCGCCCCGATCCTGGCGCCCCTGCAGCGCTTCATCCCGCCCATCGCAGGCTTGGACATCACCCCCATCATCGCCATCCTCGTCCTTCAGGGAATCCAGCGCTTCATCCTGCCGGGCCTGCTTGGCGGCCTCTGAGCCGCCGCCCCGTCCTGGGAGCCCTGACGTGATCCTCACCCTGTCCTGTCCCGACCGGCCCGGCATCGTGGCCGGCGTCTCCACCCTCCTTTTCGAGCACGGCGCCAACATCGTCGACGCCCAGCAGTTCGATGATGCCGAAACCGGCCGCTTCTTCATGCGGGTGGTCTTCACCCCCGGCCCGGCCGGGGCGGACGCGGTGCGCCCGGGGCTGGAGGCCCTGGCGGCGGACCTCGCTATGGAATGGACCCTGCGCGATCCGAAGGCGCGGCGGCGGGTGATGATTCTGGCCTCGCAGACCGACCACTGCCTAGCCGACCTGATCTGGCGCTGGCGGCAGGGCGAGCTGCCCATGGACATCTCGGCGGTGGTCTCCAACCACCCGGAGGCCAGCTTCCCGCACACCGACCTGAAGGGCATCGCCTTCCACCACCTGCCGGTGACGCCGGAGACCAAGGCGGACCAGGAGGCCCGCCTCAGCGACCTGATCGCGGCTACGGGGACCGACCTCGTCATCCTGGCGCGCTACATGCAGATCCTGTCGGAAGACATGGCCGGGCGGCTGGCCGGGCGCTGCATCAATATCCACCACTCCTTCCTGCCGGGCTTCAAGGGCGCGCGGCCCTATCACCAGGCCCACGCCCGGGGGGTGAAGGTGATCGGCGCCACCGCCCACTTCGTGACCCCCGACCTCGACGAGGGCCCGATCATCGAGCAGGACGTGGAGCGCATCAGCCACCGCGACCAGCCCAAGGACCTGGTCCGCAAGGGCCGCGATATCGAACGCCGGGTCCTGGCCCGAGCGGTCCGCTGGGTGCTGGAGGACCGGGTCCTGCTGAACGGCCGCAAGACGGTGGTGTTCACGGACTAGGGGCCGTGGGCCCCTCGCCAATTGCTCCCCCAAGGGGGAGCTGTCAGCGAAGCTGACTGAGGGGGTCAACGGCATCTCAGCTGACCCCCTCCGGCCCGCTGCGCGGTCCACCTCCCCCTGGGGGGAGGAATTACGGAGCCAATTGCTCCCCCAAGGGGGAGCTGTCAGCGAAGCTGACTGAGGGGGTCAACGGCGGATCAGTTGATGTGGTAGGCCCGCTCGCCGTGGGCGCCGAGGTCAAGGCCCTCGTCGATCACCTCGTCACTCACCCTCAGGCCCGTCAGCTTCCGGACGATGGCGACCAGGACCAGGCTGGCGCCCGCCGACCAGGCGCAGACCACGACGACGCCCAGGGCCTGGCGCCAGGCCTGGCCGGCGAGGCCGACGCCCTCGGCATAGCCGGTCCCGCCCAAAAGGGGATGGGCCAGTCCCGCCAGCATCAGGGTCCCGAGAATGCCGCCCACCCCGTGGACGGCGAAAACATCGAGGCTGTCGTCCACCTTCAGCCGGGCCTTCACCAGGCTGACGGCCTCGAAGCAGACATAGCTGCCCAGCGCCCCTAGGAAGAGGCCCGCCAGGGGGCTGATGAAGCCCGAGGCGGGGGTGACGGTGGCGAGGCCCGCGACCACGCCGGTGACCAGGCCGACCAGGCTGGCCCGGCCAAAGCGGCGGTGCTCGATCAGGGCCCAGACCAGGCCTGCGGAGGCCGCCGCCATGTGCGTGGCGGTGAGGGCGGCGCCGGCGTCGGCATTGGCCGCCAGGGCGCTGCCGCCGTTGAAGCCGAACCAGCCCACCCACAAGAGGCCCGCCCCGGTCATGGTCATGCCCGGATTGTGCGGTGGCGACAGGTCCCGGGGCCAGCCGTCCCGGGGTCCGACCGCCTTCGCCAGGATGAGGGCGCTGACCCCCGCCGTGGCGTGGACCACCAGGCCCCCGGCATAGTCCTTGACCCCCAGGGCGGCCATCCAGCCGCCGCCCCAGATCCAGTGGCAGACGGGCGCGTAGACGAGGACCAGCCAGCCGGCGCAGAAGGCCAGGAGGCCGGCGAACTTCACCCGCTCCACCACCGCGCCGATCATCAGGGCCGGCGTGATGATGGCGAAGGCCATCTGGAAGGCGAAGAAGACGATCTCGGGCGCCGTGCCGACGGCGTCGCCGCGGGTCAGGCCCATCAGGCCGACGCGCCCGAGGTCGCCAATGAAGGGCGCGGTCCCGGAAAAGGCGAGGGAATAGCCGAGGACCAGCCAGACCACCGAGGCCAGGCAGGCCACCGCCGTGCACTGCATCAGGACGGACAGAACATTCTTGGTCCGCACCAGGCCGCCATAGAAGAGGGCCAGGCCCGGCAGGGTCATCAGGAGGACCAGGGCCGTGGCGCTGAGCAGCCAGGCGGTGTCGCCGGAGTTCACCTCTGGAGGGGCCTGGGCCAGGGCCGGGCCCGCCCCCAGGAGCCCCAGGCCCAGGGCGAGGCCCATCCCTTGCATGACTCTTGTGCGCTGCATTCCCGCTTCCCCCCTTGCGCCGTTCCGGCGGTTGTCCTGAAGTCCTTGGCTACAGGATCAGGCGTCGCTGAGAAGGCCCAAAAATGAGGCCCTGGGCGCCGGTCCGGCAGGCAGGCGCCCAGGGGCGAGAACGGTCGGAGTCGGAATTGAGCGGAAATCTGGCGAAACGGGAGGATCTGGCGCAGGTCCTGCGGTCTGCAGAGCGGATTGTGGCCTTTACCGGGGCCGGAATCTCCACAGAATCGGGAATTCCGGATTTCCGCTCTCCGGGCGGGGTCTGGACGAAGATGAAGCCGATCCAGTTTCAGGATTTCGTGAACAGCGAGGAGAAGCGGCGGGAATCCTGGACCCGCGCCTTCCAGGGCCGGGCCGGGTGGACGGGCCGCGAGCCCAATGCCGGACACTACGCCCTGGAGCGCCTGTGGCGGGCGGGCCGGCTTTCGTCGATCATCACCCAGAACGTGGACAACCTGCACCAGCACTCCGGCGTGCCCGCCGACCGGGTGATCGAGCTGCACGGCAACGCCAGCTACGCCACCTGCCTGGCCTGCGGCCTGCGCCATGAGATCGAGGACCTGCGCCCGGCCTTCGAGGCGAAGGGCGACCTGCCCGCCTGTCGGGACTGCGACGGCATCGTCAAGACGGCGACCATCTCCTTCGGCCAGTCCATGCCCGAGGAGCCCATGCGCCGGGCCGAGGAAGAGACCCTGTCCTGCGACCTCTTCCTGGTGCTGGGTTCAAGCCTCACCGTCTGGCCGGCGGCGGGCTTTCCCCTGCAGGCGCGCCGGGCCGGCGCGCGCCTGGTGATCGTCAACCGGGACCCCACGGACCTGGACGACTACGCCCACCTCATCCTTCGCGACGAGATCGGGCCGGCCCTGTCCGAGGCGATCCCGGCCAACTTCCCCGGCTGACGCCCGCGCCGGTCAGTTCCGCAAGGCGACCGAGGCGGAGACCTCCTCGCCGCCGCCCTCGTAGGCCCGCAGCTCGTTGCGGCCGACCACCAGGTGGTGGACCTCGTCCGGACCGTCGGCAAAGCGCAGGTGGCGGACGTCGGTGTACATGGCGGCCAGGGGCGTCCACTGGGAAATGCCCGTGGCGCCGTGCATCTGGATGGCCTGGTCGATGATCTTGCAGGCCCGCTCCGGCACCATGGCCTTGACCATGGAGACCCAGACCCGGGCTTCGCGGTTGCCCAGCACGTCCATGGCCCGGGCCGCCTTCAGCACCATCAGGCGCATGGCCTCGATGTCGATCCGGGCCCGGGAGATGATCTCCACATTGCCGCCCAGCCAGGCGATCTTGCGGCCGAAGGCCTCGCGCGAAAGGCCCCGGCGGACCATCAGGTCCAGGGCCCGCTCGGCCTTGCCGATGGTCCGCATGCAGTGGTGGATCCGGCCGGGCCCGAGGCGGACCTGGCTGATCTCGAAGCCGCGGCCCTCGCCCAGGAGGACGTTGGACTTGGGCACCCGCACATTGGTGAAGCGGATGTGCATGTGGCCGCGCGGCGCGTGGTCCTCGCCGAAGACGTGCATCGGGCCGAGGATCTCCACCCCGGGGGCGTCGATGGGCACGAGAATCTGCGACTGCTGCTTGTGCGGCGGGGCGTCGGGATTGGTGCGGACCATGGTGATCATGATCTTGCAGCGCGGGTCGCCGGCGCCGGAGATGTAGTACTTCTCGCCGTTGATCACCCACTCATCGCCGTCCAGCACCGCCTGGGTGGCGATGTTCTTGGCGTCGGATGAGGCCACCGCCGGCTCGGTCATGGCGTAGGCCGAGCGGATCTCGCCGTTCAGCAGGGGCTTCAGCCACCGCTCCTTCTGCTCAGGGGTTCCGACGCGCTCCAGCACCTCCATGTTGCCGGTGTCCGGGGCCGAGCAGTTCATCACCTCCGAGGCCATGGGCGCCTTGCCCAGCTCCACGGCGATGTAGGCGTAATCCAGGTTGGACAGGCCCTCGCCGGTCTCGGCGTCGGGCAGGAAGAAGTTCCAGAGGCCCTCCTTCTTGGCCTGGTCCTTGGCCTTTTCCAGCACCTCGAGCTGGCCCGGCGCGAAGGTCCAGCGGTCAGTGTGGCCCTCGCCCAGGGCCTGGAACTCCTTCTGCATGGGCACGACCGTCTCGGCGATGAAGCGCTTGACGTGCTCGTAGAGCGGCGTCGCCTTCTCGCTCATCCGCAGGTCGTTCATGTCGTCGTGCGGATTGAAGCCAAAGGTCAGCGGTGCTGCGGTGGGCGGCGTCGGCGCGTTCATGGAGGGCGTCCTTCCTGAATGATCGGTATGTCGCGGCGGATTAAGGCCTTCCTGGCCCTTCCTGACAAGCCCCGGGCCTATCGGACCCTTGCGGAGAGGAAGTCTAGGGTCAGGCGGGTGGTCGCGTCGCCCTCGGCACCGAAGCCGTAGTTGAGGCTGTTGTGGCTCTCGCCCCGCGCCGCATGCACCTCCGCCTCGCCGCCGGCGGCGCGCAGGGCGCCGGCCAGG
>VYLB01000898.1_pt1 | contig 12033 bp, 10 predicted proteins | sample 5114431 | NCBI WGS metagenome assembly VYLB01 (sample SAMN12291786, study PRJNA351875) | freshwater metagenome | isolation source: freshwater lake | place: USA: Michigan, Gull Lake | collected 2013-08-08
ATTAACTCAATCAGGTTGCGGGCATGGGTAAATCCTGTCAAGGGATGGAACAATACTAAAGATCTTGTAGTAAAATCAAAACGAGCAAAGAATCTCGGGATGAAGTTAATGATCGACTTTCATTATAGCGATGATTGGGCGGATCCGGGCAAACAAGCCATTCCGGCTGCCTGGGCAAAAATGAATCTTATCGAAATGCAGACGGCCTTATTTAACTATACAAAATCTGTAATGGACACGCTCAAGTTAAATGGAATTAATCCCGACTGGGTGCAAGTGGGCAATGAAACAAATGATGGCATGCTTTGGGAGGTGGGCCGAGCCTCCAAGTCCATGGCAAACTTCGCAAGTTTAGTAGCGTCCGGGTATAATGCAGTTAAGGCAGTAAACCCAAATACACCTGTTATTGTACATTTATCCAACGGATACGATAATGGTCTTTTTCGATGGATGTTTGATGGCCTGAAAGCCAACGGAGCAAAGTGGGATATCATTGGAATGTCGTTGTATCCTACGTGGGCACAGGGCGGCATCGATGCATGGGCTTCAACAAATGCGAAATCCCTGGCCAATATGAATGACATGATTGCGAGATACAATACACCTGTAATGGTGGTGGAGGTAGGCATGCCAAATGATCAACCAGAAAAATCAAAAGCTTTTTTGGCTGACATCATTACCAAAACGAAAGAGATACCAAATGGAAAAGGCTTGGGTGTCTTTTACTGGGAGCCGCAATGCTATAAAAAATGGAATGGCTACGGCCTAGGTGCTTTTGATGATACAGGCAAACCTACCATTGCCATGGATGCTTTCTTGGAGAAATAGTCCAACGCTGATTGGGAGTAGTCGGTCGTTAGTAAATTGTTCAAGCATTCAGCTTCGTATTCGGGTAGGTTTAGCCATAACCAACCGAGAATAACAAAAAGACCCGCAATAATAAAACCGTGGCTAATCAGAAACTCCTTTTTGGCGAGTACTTTCAGTGGTCTTAAAAATAAAAACATAGCCAATGTAAGTCCGATGATAAGTGCTACTAAAACAACTATTGGCATTCCAATTTCTTTTAACCGAAATTAAGAAATAGAATCGACCAACCTATCAAAACAACTTTCTTTGTGATACTTTACACTCCAAAATTGCTGCGAATCTTGGTATCTGCCGCGACTAGGCGCGCATCTACACAGAGGATCTAGAAACGATGAAGCCTCATTCGACTTCGGCTTTCCTCTTATTACTCAAAAAAATCATTCCAACCACAAAGCATAGTGCCGCCACGATGATCGGATACCACAATCCTGCAAAAGGATCCCCTGCAGGATTGCTTTTTGTTTTGCTCAACTCGTAAAGAGCGGTTGCAATAAACGGAGTTAATCCACCAAAAATTCCATTGCCGATGTGATACGGCAATGACATAGAAGTATAGCGAATGCGTGTCGGAAATAATTCCACTAAGAAAGCTGCGATAGGCCCATAGACCATCGTCACCAAAACAATTTGTATGAAGATCAATCCTACCATCAGCCAGTAATTAACGCCATTCAATGAAACTTCTCTTTTGATTTCCGGTTTGGATGAATTCTTTTCTCTCTTTATTTCTGACAGCGTAGTCTGGTCGCCATAAATGTGAATCTGCTTTACGGTACGAATCGTATCTCCTACTTGAACTGTCATTGATCTCTCGATGCTTTCCCCTCCTTTTATCTCCGTCTTTAGATTTATATCTGTCAATGAATACATTTGTTGGTAAATCGGCCGGTATAGAAACACAGCCAACAACATACCTGTGAGCATAATAAATTTTCTCCCTACCCTATCCGACCAAGCTCCAAAAAAGATAAAAAGTGGAGTACCTATCAGCAATGCAATCGCCATGATATAGTTAGACTGCACATACTCTAACTGACAGCTTTTTTGCAAAAATGAAAGTGCATAGAATTGTCCCGTATACCATACCACTCCCTGCCCTGCCGTAGCTCCGAAAAGGGCAATCAAAACGAGTTGAAGATTTTCTTTCTTTCCAAAACTCTCTTTAATGGGATTAGTAGAAATTTTTCCCTCTGCTTTTATTTTTGCGAACAACGGTGACTCGCTCATGCGCAGCCTGATGTAAATAGAAATTCCAACTAGCAATGAAGAGAGTATGAACGGAATCCTCCATCCCCAACTGGAAAAAGCTTCGACTCCGACAGATTGCCTGACCACTAAAATCACTCCGAGCGAAACGAATAACCCCAGTGTGGCAGTGATTTGAATGAAGCTTGTATAAAATCCCCTCCTATTTGCTGGAGCATGTTCGGCAACATACGTTGCAGCTCCACCATATTCTCCTCCAAGGGCCAATCCCTGTAACAGGCGTAGCATCAATACGATGAGTGGCGCGAAAATACCGATGGTCTCATAACTAGGAACCAGTCCAATCGCAAAAGTTGACCCGCCCATCAATACAAGCGTGACTAAGAAAGTATATTTTCTTCCTACTTTATCTCCCAGTCTACCGAAGACCAATGCCCCAAAAGGACGTACGACAAACCCTGCCGCAAATGTGGCGAGTGTAGAAAGAAACGCAGCTGTAGGATTTGTCTTTGGGAAAAATTGTTCAGATAAAATGGTCGCGAGGCTTCCGAAAATAAAGAAGTCGTACCATTCGATCAGTGTACCAACAGAAGAAGCTGTGATTACCGACCAGAGGTTTCTTTTATCAGTGGGGGAAACGGCTTGTGTCACTTGGTTGAAGGTTAAAGTCGGAAGTCAGGAAGACCGAAAGTCAAGAAGCAAAATGCTTTCGGGCTTCCGGACTTTCAAACTTTCTGACGAACTACCAGAAAGCAATATATAAAGCTGAGATAACTCCTAAGAGAATAATTGCACCAATGGCGAAAGACTTTTCAATCTTAAACATGTCAGCCGTTACTTCAATGCCATCCTTCTTAGGTTTATACGGTGAGATTAAACTGACGATGACGATGATGGCGATCAGGGTTAAGAACACGAAGCTCATTCTATTCAGGAAAGGCATTTCTGGAAAATACTCATTGAATGCGATCCCCAGAGGCAAGGTGGCAATAGCAGCTAGTAATGCGGCCATTCCATTTGCCCTTTTCCAAAACATACCCATCAAGAAGATGGCAACAACTCCCGGTGATATCAATCCGCTGAACTCTTGAATAAACTGGAAAGCCTGGTCAAAACGACTTAGCTGTGGTGCCATAAAAATCGCGATGAGCATGGCCACCAAAATCGCGCCTTTACCCACATTCACTAAGTTTCTTTCTGAGGCACCTTTCTTGAAAAATTTCTGATAGATGTCCAGTGTAAAAATGGTTGAGATACTATTTGCCTTACCAGCCAGCGAGGCAACAATCGCTGCCGTGAGCGCAGCGAACGACAATCCTTTTAATCCAGTCGGTAATAAATTCAGAAGCACCGGGTAGGCTTTATCGGACTTAACTACTTCTTTCGTAACTCCATCAATCGTAACCGACTCCAACATCTCTGTTTGGAAGAAACCATTTTTATAAAGCACAAAAGCAGCAATACCAGGTAGAACAACGATCACGGGCATTAGCAGTTTCAAGAAGGCAGCGAAGAGCAGTCCTTTACGCGCAGTTGGGAGATCAGCTCCCAAGGCACGTTGTGTGATGTATTGATTGCATCCCCAATACCCAATGTTGGCAATCCAAAGGCCACCCACTAAAACAGCAATGCCGGGTAATTTTTGGTAGGCATCTTCCGTCCCGCCTTTTCCATCGGGCATCATCATATCTCCTTTTTGTAAAATCATTTGAAAATGGTCGGCTGCATTTTCTCTTACATAGCCCAAAGCGGTCCACACATCGCCCCCACTAATTTTTTGCGCCACTAACTCGAGCGCCAGATAGGTAGTAGCCAATCCACCTAACACCAAAACGATCACCTGAATCACATCGGTGTATCCGATCACTTTCATTCCGCCAAGGGTAATAAAAATCGCAAAAATAGAAAGGCCAACTAAACCCTATCCCTGTGATCGTATCCACTGCTAATGCACCTAAATACAAAATAGAAGTGAGATTCACGAAGATGTACATCAACAGCCAAAACACCGCCATGATGGTGGCCACCAATGGACTATACCGCTGCGACAAAAACTGCGGCATGGTGTATATTTTATTTCTCAAGTAGATCGGCAGAAAGAAAGCCGCCACCACAATCAGCGTGACAGCTGCCATCCACTCATAAGATGCAATGGCAAGACCCATGGCGAAACCGGAGCCTGACATACCAACAAATTGCTCGGCTGATATTATCCATCCGTTTTTTCCTTGAATATATCCAGTAACCGTAAGAAGACACGATTACAAAGTAGACCAGAAACACAACGTAATCGATGAGTTGTAGTTTTTGCATTTATCTAAAGTTAAGGTTCGAGGTTCAAGTTGTAAGGTTATAAGGTTTCGCTTTTACCGTCCATCAAGCTAACACCGTCCACCAAGTTAACCAAATAAAATTCAGGTTGAATATTAAAATTCGCAGCATATTGACGAATCACTTTTTCTTTAAATGATTCCGCCTTATCGTTTTGGGCTAGATTGATCGTGCAACCCCCAAATCCACCACCCATCATCCGCGCACCAGTGATTTTCTCCTCTTCGGCCAAGGCAACCAAGTAATCCAACTCCACACAACTTACCTCATAAGCTTGACTTAGCCCCCAGTGGGTATCGTACATTAACTTACCAAATTCTACCAACTGACCCAACTTTAGAAACTCGGCTCCTTGGAGGGTGCGTTGTATTTCGTCTACTACATAAAGGCATTTTATGAAGATGTCCTCACTCATTCTATCCCGATGTTCATGTAATAGAGTTCGACTCACATCACGAAGAGACGAAACACCTTTATTTCTTTGACGAATGATTTTTACCCCTTCCTCACAGGCTTCGCGTCTTTCATTGTAGGCAGAAGAAGCCAATGAATGCTTGACTTTTGTATCAACGAGAAGAAGGAAATGATCGGTAAGATGAACGGGTATCACTTCATGTTTCTGCGATCGGCAATCCAATAAAAGAGCAGCATTTCTTTCACCAAACAAACTTGCATACTGATCCATCAACCCACACAAAAGGCCAGCAAATTCATGCTCGGCATATTGCGAAATTTTCGCCAATGCCAACGGATCCAAACCGCACTTATAAAGTTCGTTGAGGCCAAAGCCGAACCCGTTGCATAAAGCTGCCGATGAAGACAGACCTCCGCCTACCGGAATATCTCCGCCAAATACACAATCGACCCCATGGATGGGCAAGCCTTTTCGCTCGAAGCCGTCCATTACGCCCATCAAGTAATTGACCCAGGCTTCCCCCGGGTTTAAAGCCGAATAGATATTACATCGTTCCGTACCGCTGGGGGCCATTGCATAATAAATAGCGCGGTCAATGGCTGCTGGTAGCACATAACCCTCGTTGTAGTCTGTATGTTCACCAATAAGATTGATCCTACCGGGCGCGCGAATGACCAACGGCTCTCTCGAAAATTTTTGCTTAAAAATAGAGACTACCCTTCTTGCAATATCCGGCATCTTACAAGTATAGCGATCCCGAATTTGAAACCCAAAATCGGACACCCAAAAACAATTATGGACAGTACGTCTGGCAATAATCCGCAATGAAAGGTGATTTCAGGCCATTACGTGGTTGGTCTATTCTTTGCAAATACAAGCGAAATCAGAAACCATGCTCAAGCAATACGCGATCCACTTCTATAGAAACCTAAAAAGACAAAAGCTTTTCACCTTCATTAATATACTTGGACTCACGGTTGGTATCGCCAGTTCTCTACTCATTTACCTATACGCCCGCCATGAGTTTAGTTACGATACTTTTCATGAGCATGCAGATCACATCTATCGCGTCAACCAAACTTTTATTTGGGGCGAAAGCACCGACAACGAATTTGCCTCTACAGGGCCTGGCGTAGCTTATGCTGTGAAGGAAGAAATAACTGAAGTAAAATTGATCACCAGCATCCATACTCCGGGGGATTTTTTGATTTCTTATACCAATACCAAAAATGAAGTCATCTCTTTTGAGCAAACCAATGTATTGGCTGCTGATACCAACTTCTTCAAAATGTTTAATTTCAAGCTGGTAAAAGGCAATGAGGCTTCTGCGTTGCGACAAGCCAACACCATTGTGCTAACAGAATCAATAGCCAAGAAATATTTCGGAAACGAAGAGCCGATAGGGAAATTGATTTTGATGGGCACTGGCGAAAATCAAAAGACATACGAGGTAACTGGTGTGGCCAAAGACTTACCAACCAATACGTATCTTCAATTTGATATGCTCATGTCCATGAACAGTTTCCCTCAGGTGAAAAAGATGTATTGGAGTTGGATATGGACTCAATTAGAAACATACGTTTTACTTGACGAGAACGCCAGCATCGAAACTGTAAAGGCAAAATTAGCAACCATACCACGCAAACATGCCCAAGCTACTCTTCAACGGACAATGAACATGTCGTTTGACGATTATATCAAGTCAGGAAAAAACTGGGAATTGTTTCTTCAACCTATCACGGGTATTCATTTACCAGCAAAAATTGTTTATAACCGCTTGATCAATGATGGCAACCTCATAATTATCTACTCACTAATCGGTGTGGCAATTTTTATCATTCTCTTATCATGCGTCAACTTTATGAATTTGTCCACTGCGCAGTTCACAAAGAGAATCAAAGACGCGAGTGTTAGAAAAATATTGGGATTAGGAAAAGCAGAACTGAGCATTGGTTACTTTATGGAAGCCTTCATCTTTTGCTCGATTGCTTTATTGATCGCCTTGGCTTTGATCCAAATCTTGCTACCAGATTTTAATCTTTTGGTGGGAAGGGAATTGCAATTTAGCTTATTGAGTGACCCTCGCCTGCTCACAACACTGTTAGTTCTAGTTTTAACAATGAGCTTTTTATCGGGAAGTTACCCTGCTATATTTCTCAGTGCATTCAACCCAATCGAAGCCATGAAAGGGAAATTGAGAACTGGCAAGGAAGGCAAGTCATTTAGAAATGGGTTGGTTGTTTTTCAATTCAGTGTGTCAATAGCACTCATCATTTGCACGGCTGTGGTATTTCAACAATTGAAGTTTGTCTCAGAAAAAGATTTGGGGTTTGATAAAGAGAACTTAGTAGTGCTCAGTCATGCTGAACGGTTGAGTGATGGAGAAAGTACCGTCAACTCCGCCCTCAATGTATCTGGAGTAGTAAGTGCTTCGCTTTGTACCTCTGTGCCACCCAATACATTTGGTGGCGATAAGTTCAGTGCCGAAGGCATGGGGGCAAATACTTTTTCGCTCAATTTCACTTCTGCAGATGAACGATATCTTTCTACCCTCAACATTAAGTTGAAATACGGAAGGAATTTTTCGTTGAACACACCTGGCGACAATAATCGAGTAATCCTCAACGAAGCAGCTATAAAGAAAATCGGCTGGGAGATGAACGAATCTGTGATTGGAAAAAAAATAGAATCTCCAGGTGGCGAAGTGCGTTTTGAAGTAATTGGGGTGGTGGACGATTATCACTATTGGTCGCTGGGCAATCCCATTGAGCCAATGGCCATCTTTCATATTAAAAATAAAAATCTGTTTGGCGCAGGAGATAAGCAATATGTGGTACTACGTATTGAAGGACAGACCAGTGCGGCATTGGAGAAAACAATTGCCTCGCTAACTACTCTATGGAAAGAAAAAGCTGGTGATGTTGCTTTTGATTACTCGTTCGTTGATCAGGCTTTTGCCAATACTTTTAGAGCCCAGCAAAATTTCGGCAAAACATTAACGGTGCTTGCAAGTCTTGGCATATTGATTGCGGCACTGGGATTACTTGGCATGATCGTTTACACATTAGAGCAACGCACCAAAGAAATTGGGATTAGAAAAGTTTCGGGTGCTTCGGTAAAAGATATTTTGATTTTGGTCTCGAAAGGCTACATCAAACTTATCCTCATCGCCTTTTTCATTGGTGCTCCGCTCTCCTATTGGCTAATGACCAAGTGGCTACAAGGTTTCACCTATCACATTTCGCCTTCGCCATACATTTATGCTTTTGCAGGGGTGGGTACATTGCTTATCGCTTTATTGATCACAAGTTATCATTCCATAAAAGCAGCTCTTCTAAATCCTGTAGACGTTTTAAAGGACGAATAAAATGTTATTCTAGATAGAGCGCCAAAAGCATTTCCTAAGGACTAAAACGGGACTCTTATTGACCAATTTGGGACAAAAAGTTGTGGATTGACTGATTTTTAACTAAAAACAGGCCACCCAATGCATCAATATCCCTCTGGCATGATTATTTCCAATCGGAAGTCGGTTAACCGAAAATCTTATGAATCTTTTTGAACGACTAGGACTGTTGAAACACCGGGATGCCTCCGCGAAAAGCCATATTAAAAATTTGATTGAGGTTGCAGAGGCAGACGGGCACTTCGCGCACGTAGAAAAAGAACTATTGAAATCTATTGCTAAAAGAAATGGATTTAACGAAAAACAGATTTCAGAAATTCATAAAAATCTCGAAGAGATCAAATTGGTGATACCTGAAGATAGCAAAAGCAGGTTTCATCGGTTTTATGATCTCATCCATATGATGAGCATAGACAACGAGATACATGACGAGGAATTGAAGCTCTGCAGCCAGTTGGCGCTAAGGTTTGGCTACCATCGCGATAATGTTGAAGACTTGATAAAATCAATTTTATCGTGCATCGAATATGGAAGAGATGCTGACGACACCATGGGGCGCGTCATTCGGTTAATAGCATAAAAAGAAAACCTTAAAATCCATCCTTGTCTTTGACTGAAAGGCCAATGCAACTCAACAAAACAAATAGAACTACCCAACTAGAGGCAAGCGTTACTTTGTTACCCACTATATAGGGTTGCGGTTCAAACTTGAATTCAATGGTGTGTTTTCCTTGCGGGATTTCTAATGCTCGCAACACATAATTTGCACGAAGTATTAAAATTTCTTTGCCATCAACGAAAGCATGCCATCCTTTAGGATAGTAAACCTCGGAAAAAACAGCCAGCCCATTTTTCGATGACTGCGATTCATACTTTAGGTAAGCCGGCTTGAACTCCTGTAAATGAATGGTCGACAAGCTGTCGTACTCGAAATTTTGAATTTTGAATTTTGAATTGTCAATAACGGCAAAGGATCTGGATTTCAATTCGCCCGTTTGCTTTAGCTCTTCTGTTGGCGAATTTACACCTACCACCTCCCTTACAAACCAAGCTGCTCCGTTTGCTTCCGGGTTTGGAATGATGTTACCTGCTTCATCACCATATTTTACATATTTGGCGTTCAGCATATTTAAAACACCATACTTTTTAAAATCCAATCCTCCGGACTGCGCATCGCGATACAGTTGTTGGGTTTCGCGCAGCAGGCAAGAATCATATAAATCCTGATACCTGCGCAACTTAGCCCCGTGATAGCCGCCTAGCGAATGATGGTTGTAGGAAGTTCGCGCTTCGGCCATGGGATTTTGTAGATTATACACCCGATAGTAGCTTTTGTCTTTTAAGATTTCGTCATCTGCTGCTGAGTTGGCATGGTAAGAGGTATCGCGCTTGCGTTGGAAGTTATCTTTTGAAAAATAACGTCTGTCAACAATAGCAATATCGAGAGTGATCATGAAAATCAAAAAAGCGTAGAAACCAAGCTCAGAAAACTTCTTTCCTACATTGAAATAGAGCTAAACCAAACCGGCAATTGACCTTCGCCATCTTTGAGAAAACTTCCAAATCCCGCAAAGAGTATCAGTGCTAAACACAATCCACCAGTCGCACCCAATGCAATCAGCAACTTTTTCTTAGCTTCTTTATCTACCCCGTTGGTTAGCAATCGCTCCACACCGATCATGCCAAGCAACGGCATAGCGAGCAGTATAATAACCAATGCAAAATTGACCGAACGGAATTTGTTATAACCCGGAAAATAATCAAACATAAAATAGTTGAAGGAAGAAAAACTATCTCCCCAACTTAACATCAAGCTTAATGCGCTTAATGGCACCAGCCACCAAACAAACTTCTTATCGGCAAACAAAATACCTACCACAAAAAGAAAGATTACAATGGCACCGGCATAGTAAGACCCACCCGTGAAATCTTGCGGCCCCCAATAAGCAGTTGCATAGTTGGCAAGTCTGTTGGCCGTCTCATTATCTCCCGAATTCACGAGTGCTTTGTAGGTTGCGCTATTTTCATCTTGCACCAATGACTTCGCACTTGAGCCTCCGTAAAAATCAGGTATCATCAATACGAACGATTCCAATACTCCGTATTTATAAGCAAATGCATGGTCCTTGCTCAAGCCATTGGGTTGGGTTTTCGAATTAGGCTTTACCAATTCTGAAGGACCTCTAATAGAATAACGTGTATACTCTGTGATCGACCAAAACTGCCCGAAGAAAGTACCTACGGCAATAATTACGGCCGACAGAAGTAGTCCTAACGTTTTAAAGAAGTCGCCTATTTGCTTGGCGCGGATGGCATATACCAATTGAACTAATCCATAAACCGCCACCATCAACACTAAATAGTAGGTAATCTGCAGATGGTTTTCTCGCAGATGCAATGCCATGGCCATGGCAGTTAAACCAAAACCTAATATCTTTTTTCCGGAAAACGCCAAATGAATACCTGCCAAAACCAAAGGCATAAAGGCAATCGCCCCAATACGTGCATTATGCCCTGCTGAAAGGCCGATGATCATGTAGGACGAAAGCCCGAATGCTAACGCTCCTGCGATGGCCAGGTAAGGTCGCACACGAAAGGCCAATAACATAATGTAATAACACAGAAACGCAATCAAGATATTGTTGACAGGGTGTGGGAGAAAGAGTCCCATGATCTTTTTGGTCCAAACCACGCTGTAGAAGCGCGGTAGTCACTCAACGTCTTGCTCCCCCCCTGAAACTGTTGTATATCGGGTTGACTCAGTGATTTGTTATCAAAGAATATCGGGCTAAAAAAGAAGACCGTGACCAGCAGGAAAACAACGATAGCAATGATGTGTGGAAGGACATCTGAACCTTTAATCTTTCGCATGAAAATGGCAATTATTGAAGCGCAAATGTGCAAATTTGATTTGGTTATTGGAAGAGCTCACACCTGCTTGCGAGAAGTCGTAAAGATTGTAGCACCGACCTAACCCTCAAAAAAGAAAGAAAAATGAAAGCAATTTTGGTTTATCTACTACTCTGTATTTCGACTTTTTCTCTGGCACAGAAAAAATTTGATCAACTCGCTGAGGGAAATGCCATTCGTGCCGTGCTGGCGCAACAGGTAGCCGATTGGAATAACTTCAATATTGAAGGATTCATGCAAGGCTATTGGAAATCAGATTCTCTCCTGTTCATCGGTGCAAAGATGACACATGGTTGGGATAGCACATTGGTGCGTTACAAAAAGAGCTACCCTACCAAAGAAGCAATGGGTGTTTTACGATTCGAGATTATCCGGCTTCAATTTACCTCAACGGATGCGTGCCTAGTAACTGGTCGTTACTTTCTCCAACGAAAAACCGATAGTCCAAGCGGGGTTTTTACTTTACTATTTAGGAAGAAAAGCGGAAAGTGGGTGGTGGTGTACGATCATACTTCGTAGCTCAATTGAACTTCAACAGCGCATAACCCTTCAATTGATACGTTGTTAATGTGGTCAACATCGAGGTGGCAATTTTTACCTCAGGCACTATTTTGGTACGATCTACCTTACGATTAATTAATGATTGGCCGCAAACAAAAATCTTTACTCCCGTTTTCGACAGTTCCTCAAACAAGCCAAGATTAGGATTGTCTTTCTTGTACTTCTTTTGGTATTGGTCATTATTCATAGTGATATAAGTCGCACCTCCATGAAGAACGATAACCACGTCTAGGTTTTCTTTTGGCACACCGCCCATTACGTGCAAGTTGACCAAACGAGCAACATTATTCAAGGCCCAGCTAAGTGAATCGGGTTTCTCGCTTTCCCGCTCCAC
>VYLB01000217.1_pt1 | contig 11929 bp, 3 predicted proteins | sample 5114431 | NCBI WGS metagenome assembly VYLB01 (sample SAMN12291786, study PRJNA351875) | freshwater metagenome | isolation source: freshwater lake | place: USA: Michigan, Gull Lake | collected 2013-08-08
TTTTGAAGGCGCTATCCCCGATGCTATCGAGTTTGCTGCCCTCAAAGATCTATTCACCAGCACCAACGGTGCCAATTGGGCAAACAAAACCAACTGGCCTACCACTTGGCCGGCAACCGCTACCAGTGCACAGTTTGGAACTTGGTATGGGGTGACGGTGACGAACGGGGATGTTACCGGTCTGAATCTCCTGGCCAATAATTTAACCAGATCAATCCCCACATCTATCAATGAGTTTAAAGAGCTAAACACAATTGCCCTTTCTCAGTCAGGTGTGGTTATGCCTGATTTGGGTAATTTGTCCAAACTCAAATCAATTTGGTTTGAAGGTGGCTACCTGGCAGGGCCAATTCCAGATTGGATCCGGAAGCTATCCAATATTGTTTCGTTGGCCATGTACAGTACAAACCGAACGGGTAGGATTCCTGATTGGTTTGGCGAACTCCATTCTCTGCAAAATCTGTATATCGTTGGCAACCTGGTTGAGGGAGAAATTCCTTCGGTATTTTCAGACCTCTCCAACTTGAGATCGCTGCGGTCACTCCACTTATCGGGCAATAAATTATCTGGCACCATCCCTGTCATGAATAACCTTATCGAACTTCGAATTGATGGTAATGAATACACCTCAATTCCAGTCATTCCTACGCTATGTATTTTTCCTTGCACGCCATTCAATACGTTGCTTGATATTTCGAACAACCGCTTAAGCTTCGAGAGCATTATACGTAACCTAAATCGTTTTGATGTCTTTAATTACCAACCTCAGAAAACAATAAATGATGTTTCTACTCTCGGATACACTAGTTCGTTACTACTCATCACCCCAAGGCAAGCAGACCAAAATTCTACAGTAGTCTGGGAGAAGCAAATCAACAACGTGTGGACCAACGTGAACGCCCAAAACCAAGACGCCACCCAAAAGACGTTCAAGCGCACCACACCCACCGCAGCCGATGCGGGCGCATACCGTTGGAAAATGACCAACAGCTTGGTAACGGGCCTTACGCTGCAGAGCGAACCGATCACATTAATCTACGAAGGAGCTGTTCCCGATGCCATCGAGTTCGCTGCCCTGAAAGACCTATTCACCAGTACCAACGGTGCCAACTGGACAAACAAAACCAACTGGCCTACTACATGGCCTGCTACTGCAACGGCAGCACAAATGGGCACCTGGTTTGGAATTACGGCCGCCAATGGGGACATTAGCGAAATATCTATCCTTGCCAACAATTTGGTAGGCACCATGCCAGAGAGCATGGGCAACCTGAAGCAAATGTGGTTTTTGGCCTTGCATACAAACCCCGGCCTTGTAGGCCCCATACCCTTATCCATTGGATCGCTACCAAACCTAGGAGAATTGCGCTTATTCAATTGTGCTTTGACGGGTACGATACCGAGTGCCCTTTTCGATCTACCTAAGATTTACATCATCGATCTCTCTGGCAACAAATTGACCGGGGGTATCCCCAATAATATTGGTAACGCAACCAAGCTCATCGACATTAATTTGGGGGGCAATAATTTGACGGGGGTTATCCCATCATCAATAGTAAACCTCGCCAATCTTAAGAGTCTGCTGCTTTATGCCAATCAGTTGGAAGGGGTGGTACCAAATGATATTGGCAACCTCACCCAATTGACGAACTTAAGCCTCAGTTCGAACAAACTAACAGGAACGGTTCCATCAAGCATTGCAAATATGACCAAGCTTGAGACGTTCGGAGTCAATAACAATCAGTTCAACGGGGCATTGCCCAGCAACTTCTTCTCTGGCTGGAACAATTTAAAATTGGTTTTTCTTTCTAGCAACAACTTCACCTCTATCCCCAATCTGTCCACCCACCCCAACAAGGCAAACCTATGGGTGAATGTGGATAACAATCTACTCGATTTTTCTTCGATAGAGCCAATGATAAACCAAGGCCTACAAGCATACACTTACGCACCTCAAAAAAACATAAGCGATGTCTCAACCATTACGTTTGGCCTCACTAACTTAACCATACCAGCTCGTCCAACGACAGCGAACTCTTCGTCCATCATATGGGAAAAGCAACAATTGGATGGATCTTGGCTCAATGTCAATTCGAGTAATCAAGATGCTTCGCAGAAAACTTTCAAAATCAATACTCCATTAGAATCGGATGCAGGCAACTACCGCTGGAGAATGACCAGCACCGTGGCGACAGGAATGACTCTTCAATCTAACCCCATCGCGTTAGTTTTCAGTCCGTCTATTGATGAACTTATAGCGGCTGATTCAGCGCGGGTTAACGTAATCCCTGCTCAGGTGAAAATGGATCGAAACGGGCAAATCCCGGTTAGCTCTGAAGCCCCTAGTTATCTTATAAGCACGTTGAATAAGGGCGATTTAAATCCAGTTTTCCCAACATGCGCAGGGGGAAAATTTTACGTTGGGTTTCAACTTTACTACGGATTAGAAGATAAGAAAACAACGGATGAGTGGCTCAGCCAAGTAACCGTAACCTTAATGTGCGGAAAAAATGCTGTTTGGAGTAATCCGCTTCAAGTGAATACCAAGAACCAAACGTTCGTAACTACCGCATTCTACAATCAGATCGTTCATTGCACGAGCAAAACTGATAGCGTATATCAACTACGCCTCGACCAAAAACTAAAAACAGGTGTTGCGCCTGAAGCAAACATTGCGTTAAAGGTACTGTTGTACCCCGCTGATGAAGGGGTTTTAAGCACCGCAACCAGCGTCACCAATTTTAGTTGTACAAAAGATGCTGACAATCACATTCAATTGGAGGGCTACCCTGTTGTGGTGGCAGATGAATACGACTTTGAATGGGTGTTTATCGCTGAGCATGAAAATATCAATCCGTCTAGTCCGCAAGAAGCCTTTACTAAACGCGAGCCGGTTAGAGTTACGATCCCTGCCATATCTTCTTTATCGCACCAAATTTTTTATCAGACCGGGAAAATGTGGTGCCGGATTCGACCGGTTGGCTACAATCCTCAGTATCCCGATCACCGCATAACCGGCACTTGGTCCTATCGCAGTTCTGCTTTAGAGGTCATTAACCCAGAGAAAAATAAAAACTGGCAAGTTCAAACCGTGTTTGCCGAAGAGGGAAAGAATAAAAAAGTGGTGCACTACTTTGATGGCACCTTGCGCACGCGCCAAAGTCAAACCAACCTTAGCACAGAAAATATCACGTTGAGTGGCGAAACCTTGTATGATTTTGAAGGAAGAAAATCGGTGGAAGTGTTAGCTGCGCCAAGCGAAGCTAGTTATAATTCATCGCTTACTTTCAAGCCAGGTCTTAACAATTTTCTGGCGAGCGATGAACTGGTGATTGCCAATACATCTACCAAACGTAAGAAATTCAATTACGATAATCAGTTGGCCGAAAACAGTGTACTTTCCAAAGCAGATGGAGCCGGCTACTATTATTCAACCGCCAACATTCGCCCTTCAACCCACCGCATGTTAATTCCCAATGGCGAAGGGTACGTGTATAGCCAAACCGAATATTTAAATGACGGCACAGGCAGAGTAAAAAAGCAATCGGGGGTGGGAAAAGAGTTTAAAATTGACGGTAACACAAATCGTGCTACAAAGTACTACTATGGTGAGGCCGCAGAAATAGAATTGAGGCGATTGTTTGGAAGTAATGTTGGTAACGCCAGCCACTATAAAAAGAACTTGGTAGTAGATGCCAACGGGCAAGTAAGTATTTCTTACCACGACCAGAGCGACCGAGTGATTGCCTCTGCGTTGGCAGGTAATAAGCCATCAAATGTAGAGCCACTGGCTAGTTATGCCAATCTAGATCCGACACCGATTACTGTTGATATCAGCAGCAAGAATGAAAAAGCAGATGGCACGAACGTACTGGCGCACAAGCTATTAAACGTTTCGCCCAATACGGAATATAAATTTTATTACAATCTCTCAGCGCTTGGTTCTTTGATTGACCAAATTGGTTGCCAGACTTGTGAATTTGATTTGAACATTACGATTACAGACCCCGATGGTAAAGCGTTGAATCTGGCATCCGTAGCTGGAAATGAATCAACCAGTGGACTAAGTTATGAACGAAAGAACATTAGTGCCGCAGATTGTGCCAATCCAGAGTTAGTCAACGTGCAAATGAATTTGGTGCTGGCCGAAATAGGCGACTACACGATTACTAAAACGATACGGCTTGCAGAGTTATCTTTTGAAACCATGAAAACATTAGTATCGCAAAAGGCAGATGTGCAGACTAAGATCAGTGAGATACGCAATAGCTACACGGTAGATCCATCAAAGTGCGATGTGTGCACCACTTGCCCAGATGCCGAGGCAGCTATCACCTCAACCATCAATGAAGTAGCAACCTTAGACTGTGAAAATATTCTACGGCAGATTGTGCAGGCGCTGCGCGACAATCATTTAAAGAACAACCCCACCGACTTTGAATATGAGCCAACACAAACCGAAATAGAAGCCGATGCATTGTATTGCAAATATACTTTATGCAAGCAAGACAAAGACAGCGATATTTTTGAAAAACAGATGGCGCGTGCAGCCAATTGGCCGGCCGCAGTAACTGCGGGATATAATAACCCTCTGAGTATCGATCCGTTTTTTATCAATGCAAATTTGAGTGGCTACTCGTATAAGTCTTCTATGCAGGGCAAGTTAAACAGTGTGTTTGTAGCAACTATTGAATACGATGCTAATAACGATGGCACGCCCGATGCCACTTCTACTTACCAAGGGCCCATTGGTGAGGCCACCGACCCCGCCAACACGGCCTACTATATCAACGACCAAGGTGCACCCGATGTGAATGGTCGCCATATATTGTACTTAGAGCTGATGGGCAGAAAGAACAGAATGAGCCCATCTGCCTACAATACAGAACTGAACTCACATCGATGGAGCCTTTTCAAAGGTTTCTACCTGGAAGCCAAACGTAAAACTAAGTTGGAAATAACTGGCTATAAGAACTGTGCTCCTGCAAAACTTGAGTTGGAGCGTGCGGGCAACTTACCAACAACAGAGCAGGGAGTGATAGACTATGGCAATTCGGCCGGTATTACAGGGCCAGTAGGCGATAGCCAATTGCAAATGTCCGTTTATAGTATCCAGTTCAATTGTGCAAAGGCGTTTATCAAAACAGATAGCATTGCCATTGCGGGTCATTTGCGCACCTACTTTAATGGAGACTCCAAAAACTTCTTTAGGTTGATTTTGAAAGGCGACCTGACGAAAAATGATCCGTCATTGGTAGCCATTGATGCAATCTTGGCAAAGTACGGTTGCAGCTTGGCCTCTACCGCAGTAGACGACCCTATTGTATGTGTGAAAGACACAACCATCACCATCCCGGCAGATTCTCAGGCGTTGGTTCCTCAGGGTGCTAAGGTGGTTAAATTAGATCAATCAGGGCCAGACTCCAGCCTTCAAAGTAGTTTACCAAGTTCGCTGAGTGTTGCTCCCAACGCATCCATGGACATAGTGCCAGTACAACAAGCGACAAAGCAATATTCAATTGCAAATCTATCAGTACCCAAAAGCATTGACCAAGCATCCCTTCCATCAGTAGAACGGGATACTATAGTCCAGGCCTTGATTAGAAAGCAACTCCAAAAAATACAAGACTCCATTTTAGATCAGCGAAGCGAAGAGATTTTGCAGCGTTTAAAAGTTCAATCTGAAGCCAATGACCAACCACAAAAAAGTAATAACACTTTTAGGCAAACCTTGGCTCTTCAAAGCCCTGCAAATGCCACGGCTGCACAAGTATTGATACCGCAAAGTGAATACAATGCGTTGGTTGCGTTGTATAACTCCACTACGGGGTCAGGTTGGGCAAACAAAACGGGATGGTCAAGTGGTGTGATGGATGGTACGCCAAATGTTGCTGGTTGGTTCGGTGTTGGTACAGGAGTTATGTCGGATGGGCTAACGCATGTTGTTATATTAGACTTGGAGAACAATGGGCTAAATGGCACGATTCCATCTGAAATAGGTAACTTGACTTACTTGTCTTATCTGAGTTTTCGGTCTTCGGTGTCGGGGTCTCAACAGAATACGTTATCTTTTAACATTTCAATATTATCACCATTGACAAAACTTACTTTGCTAAACTTGGGTTATGTCGGAAGTAGTGGGATTACTGGTGATCTTTCCTCACTGTCTGGAATGACTCTACTTAGCTATCTGAATATTACAAATACAAGTGTGTCTGGCAGCATAAATTCATTATCCCAATTAACTAAGCTTACTGTTTTGCGGATAGATCAGAGCACTTTATCAGGTGATATTGCAGCCTTGGCAGGCATGACTGATCTAATCCATTTGTATTTAGTTTGCAGGTTCAATTCTAGCCAAATTTCAGGCAATATTTCGGTTTTAGGTAACCTTAAAAAATTAACCACAGTTGTCTTACAAGCGATGCAGCTCAGTGGAACTATTTCTTCGTTCTCAAATTTAAATCAGCTTCAACAACTGTTTTTGTCGATTATTGGCCCAATAACAGGAGATATTTCAGCACTGGCAGGTTTAACTAATCTCAGTACTATTCAGATTCAAAATACTCAACTTAGCGGAGATATTAGCGCGTTTTCCAATATGAGAACACTATCTACATTAGATATTTCTCAAACAGACAATTTAAGCGGCAATCTTTCATCATTATCCTCTTTGAGCAGCCTGAGAAATCTAAGTATTTCACCAAATGTGCGGACTCAGATTATTGGAGATCTCTTGGCTTTTTCGGGCATGCGTGATCTGCAGAGCCTAAGCCTTTCTGGCTGTAGTTTGACAGGTAGTTTATCTTCTATACCAAAACAAGTTTTCATTTTAACGCTTATGAATTGTTCATTATCAGCTGATATCTCTCCTATAAGCCAATTTTTAAGACTACAATATCTTTATCTTAGAAACAATAATATAACTGGAAATTTCCCCTCATTACAAAAGACGCTCCCCTGGTATCAAGTAATTATTTCAGGAAATCAAATAGGGGGTTATATCTCGCCTACTTTCAATGCGAGCTCACTTTCGGGCGGCTCTTTTGACTTTTCAAGTAATAATTTCACTTTTTCAGATTTCCTGGACATCAAAAGATTAACCAGTCCCTCCTATTATCCACAAAATCAAATAGATGTCATCAGAAACTTATCTGGCAGTGTTGGCGGTTCCCTAACTCTTTCTACCACAATAGACACCAATACAACCCCGCCTAGTGTTTATAAATGGTATAAGAACGGAATTCAAATTTCCTCTTCTAGTTCTCCAAGTTTCACAGTCAATAATTTGCAACAAACTGATGATGGAGTTCAATTTTATTACACGATAACAAATCCTGCGGCTACTGCACTCACACTTTATAGCCGCATTCAAACCTTAAAACTTGTCAAAACCAACCAAACCATCACTTTTGGGCCCCTGCCAAACAAAACAGTAGGCGATCCTAACTTTACGTTAACTGCCACTGCCAGCTCCGGCTTGCCGGTAACCTATGCGAGTTCAAACCCTGGTGTGGCAACCGTTTCGGGTAGCACCGTTACCATTGTGGGTGCAGGCACCACAACCATCACTGCATCGCAAGCGGGCAATGCCACCTACAATCCGGCACCAGATGTTGCTCAACCACTGGTGGTAAAGCCTGTGGGCCGCACCATCACCACCTGCCTCGCTTACGATACCGCCAATGTTACGCTCAAAAAATTCTCTTTTAAGGCAGACTTTAATGACTTGGTTGCTCGCTGCCTGGCCAATGCCGCCAAAGAAGATAGCATACTCACCAACATTGCCATTGAAAAACTATTGGAAGAACAAGTAACTATCTACTACAATACCTTCCGCACCACTTGCCAGCAATTGGCCACCGAAACGTTAAAGTATTCGTATGTGCCCAAAGAGTTTCACTACACGCTGTACTACTACGATCAAGCCGGCAACTTGGTGCAAACCGTGCCGCCTGAAGGCGTAGTGCCAGTGCCAATGAATAGACTAGGCATTGATAATCCGACTCACAAGCTCGTAACACGTTACGCCTACAATTCACTAAATCAATTGTTGGATCAAACCACACCCGATGCGGGCGAATCAAACTTCTGGTACAACGATAAGAGCCAACTCAGGCTATCGCAAAATGCCCAACAGCGCATCGACAACAAATACTCTTACACCAAATATGACGAACAAGGGCGCATCATTGAAGTAGGAGAGATGTACTCTACCGAACCCGCGCTTACATTTGTTTCCAAAGTGGAAGATTCAACCTTTCCTGTTGCCTCTACCACCCCAGTTCCAAGCCCTGGCACCTATCTGCTCACAGACATTACCCGTACCTATTACGATTTTGCCAACCCCAATTACGCCAGCGGGCCTACGTTCACTCAACAAAACTTGCGCAACCGCGTGGCGTGGGTGGAAGTGCTTGACAAAGGAAAAACAGATGCCACCACCACCTATTACAGTTACGATATCCACGGCAACGTAAAGTCATTGGTGCAGCAAATACCCAGCTTGCCCACCAAGCGCACCGACTATCTCTACGACCTCGTAAGCGGTAAGGTAAACTTTGTCATGTATCAGTTTGGTGAACAAGACCAGTTCATTCATCGCTATACTTACGATCCCGACAACCGCATTGTCGATGTAAAGACTTCGGCCGATAGATTTTGGTGGGATACCGATGCACGCTATAAGTACTACCTGCATGGCCCGCTCGCCCGCGTGGAACTAGGGCAGCATTTTGTACAAGGCCTCGACTACTATTACACCCTGCAAGGATGGCTAAAAGGCGTAAACTCGCCCACGGGCGCAGGAGCGCAAGCAAATGACCCCGGCCGAGATGGCCATGGCACCTCAACGGTAGCCAAAGATGCATATGCTTATAACCTGGGTTACTACAATGGCGATTACAAACCCATTGGCGGAGCAGTTGCACAAGCTGCTTTATTGGAAACAATTTCTCCACCAGGCATTTGGAATGCCGTAGGCCAACAAACTGATGAAACTTTTGGCCTCTACAATGGCAACATTGCCTGGATGGCCACGGATTTATCCTCCATAGCTTCAGCGAAGGAGGATAGAAACAAAGGCCTCCAAGCCATGCAATACCGCTACGACCAACTGCACCGCATTGTGCGCAGCCGAAGCTTAACATTCAACGGCAGTGCCATAGCACGAACCACTGCCGCCTATGACGAAAACTATACCTACGATGCCAACGGCAACATCCTTACCCTGCTGCGCAATAATAAGCAAGGCACCTCCATGGATAACTTCGCCTACCAGTATTATGCTGGCACCAACCGCCTGCGCGAGGTAAAACCAATTACCGATAACGCAACCTACAGGTCGGCAATCACCAGCAACACCAAACTCTACCGCAACATTACCGTGACAGACGATGCCTACGTGCCCGATGGTGCCGATGTAACCCTGCGCGCCACCGAAAATATTTACCTGCACCCACGCTTCAAAAAAGCAGGGGGAAAATCGTTCCGCGCTTACATTACCGATGAAGGCAACTACCAGTACGATGCCATTGGCAATTTAATTGTAGATAAGGCCGAGGGCACCAAAATCAGTTGGACCCCCTACGGTAAAGTGCGCGAAGTAAAAACCAAAGGCGACAGCGTTACCGTAAGCTACCGTTATGATGCCGCAGGCAATCGTGTGGAAAAGCGCGTAACCACACTCACTGATGCAGGAAATACAACTGTAAAAGCAACCAGCTACCTGCGCGATGCCAGCGGCAATGTGATGGCCATCTACACAGACAATGTAATGACCGAGCAACCCATCTACGGCAGCGCGCGCTTAGGCCAATACCGAGGCGGCCACAAAGAAGGCCAGCACACGCTGGGCAAAAAGAACTACGAGCTCACCAACCACCTGGGCAACGTGCTTACGGTTATTACCGATAACATTAACATGAGCGCTACCGATGGAGTAACAGCAACTGTAGTAAGTGCCACCGACTACTACCCATTTGGCTTGGAGATGGAAGGCCGCACGTTTAATGATAGCACGTACCGTTATGGGTTTAACGGGAAAGAGAAGGATAACTCGTTCGCATCCGGCAATAGTTACGATTACGGCTTTAGGATATATAACCCGAGGATTGGGAAATTCTTGAGTGTGGATCCGTTGACGAAGGAATATCCATTCTTTACTCCATATCAGTTTGCTAGTAACACCCCAATCTATGCTATTGATAGGGATGGATTGGAGGCTGAACCGGGATCCGAAATTGCAGGACTATATTTGCTTGAATTATTAGGACTTAAAACTAAAGATGAGGTTAATGAGTTAGTTGAACTTCAGGCAAAGGGAATAACTCAAGGAGCTATGGGAGGGACAGCTATTGTTGGTGCATATCTTGGCATCAACTGGCTGTATTCAAATAGGGCTTATGTCATATATAATGCGGTTTTCCATAATGAAGTTGCTGCAACAATATATGGGTCAATTGCAGATGATGAATGGCCTATTCCTGCAGTTGGCGATAATGCAAGTAAAACACTGAGGTATGCGTATGAAGGGTTCAAGGGGCCTTTAAAAATTAGTGGAACTCTTTTGATTCGTAAAGGAGCCTCGTTTGCTAATGAGGCGGAAAAATCTATCGCGATACTTCTAACAAAGGAGGGGCGGAATGTCGAGTTAGTACGAGAGGCTGCTCAGACTCAGGAGCTAGGCAGAACAGCTGATCTACTAGTAGATGGTGTAAAGACCGAAGTGAAAGCTATTAGTGGTGTTAAAGATAAGACTTCAGAAGGCATATCTAAGGGTATTAAAGGTCGACTTTCAGATGCTTCTGGTCAAGCAAAAAATGTAATAATTGACCTTAGATCACAAGAGGGGGCTACTTTAGAAATAGCGGAACGTGGTGTAAATAGATATTTTGGGCAATCTGAAGGAAATATGGAATCTGTAAGGGTCATTGGGGATGGATTTGACAAAGTTATTCCAAATACAAAAAAGAAAAATTAGTTTATCCATTTGTTGTTTGAATAGTATGAGTTTCGTCACAACAGTAATTTTAATTTTTCCTGGTATTGAAGATGAAAAAGAAAGAATGAAGGAAATAAATTCTTTCAGTTATAGAAAACTTCCACTTGATCTTCGCTCAGTAGAAAGCCCCAATAAAGAACCTTTTTCGGCATGGTATGGAGGTACGAAGACTGTTAATGGTCATGTCTATATTGGTTCTTATAATTATTTTGAGGTAGAGAAATTCTTAGAGCATGTTTCAAATGTTCATTGGGAAAATCCAGAGTATGTTCAAATACTAATTCGTAATGAGAATGAGTGGAATTATAATTTGTATGGTAATGCGGGAAAGAAATTGATACATAAAGCTATCGAACAATGAGCCTGAGTTTTTCTTCTCCGCAGAGTCTCCCGCCTCGGGGACTCTGTCGGAAGCAGGAGATAAGAATAAGAAAAGGGAGAGGCTGGGTAAGTGAAGAAGAGAATGGTGTAGTTAAGGAGTAGGCGCAGATTCCTTAGACAGAGACTCTGCGAGAAAAAGGAAAAAAATGTAAAGAAGAAATGAGTAGGTTAGTAACCATAGCAGACGAAACCGTAATCAACAAGATCTACCGCATCCGCGGCAAAAAGGTAATGTTGGATAGGGACTTGGCTGAGATGTATGGCGTAGAGACAAGAGTATTGAACCAAGCAGTGAAGCGAAATGGAAAACGCTTTCCCGCAGATTTTATGTTTCAGCTAACTGAAAAAGAGTTGGAAGATTGGAAATCACAAAATGTGACATCCAATAAAGAGAAAATGGGTTTGCGGAAGCTGCCAAAGGTGTTTACAGAGCTTCTTCTCCGCAGAGTCTCCCGCCTCGGGGACTCTGTCGGAAGCAGGAGATAAGAATAAGAAAGGGCAGCGGCAGTGTAAGTGAAAGAATAGTGTAGTAAAAAAAATAGTAAG
>VYLB01000218.1_pt1 | contig 11915 bp, 10 predicted proteins | sample 5114431 | NCBI WGS metagenome assembly VYLB01 (sample SAMN12291786, study PRJNA351875) | freshwater metagenome | isolation source: freshwater lake | place: USA: Michigan, Gull Lake | collected 2013-08-08
GGCCAGCACGCCGGTGCCGGCGCCCACGTCCAGCACCTTGTCGAACCGGCGGGCCTTCAGGAGATCGTTCCAGGCCTGGAGGCAACCCACCGTGGTGCCGTGGTGGCCGGTGCCGAAGGCCGCGCCGGCCTCGATGCGCGGGGCCACGGCGTTGGGCGGGACCCGGCCGCGGTCGTGGGCACCGTAGACGAAGAACCGCCCGGCGCGCACGGGGGGCAGGCCCGAAAGGGACATGGCCAGCCAGTCGGCGTCCGCCAGGGGCTCGACGGTCACGACCAGGCCGGGCTGGGCGTTCAGCCGGGCCTTCAGGGCGTCGGCCTCCTCCCCGGTGGTCGGAAAGGCGTCGATCCGCCAGACGTCGTGGTCCTCGTCCTCCTCCAGGATGGAGTAGGTCGCGCCCTCCAGGACCGGGTCGGCGTCGAGGGCGGCGGCGGCGGACTCGGCGGCCGCCCGGGGCCCCCGGGCGATGATCTGGACGGCGTCTTCGCTCATTCGCCCTCCTTAGGGCGGTCCGGTTCCGAAGGCGAGGGGGCGGGAGCCTCGGGCGGTTTCGCGGGCGGGGCCTGGGCGTCTGGCGGGCTTGGAGCGGCCTCCAGCTGGGGCGCCGGCGCGGCGGCCTCCGGCTCCTCCCAGGCGGGCGTCGGCGGCTGGAGGGAGTCCGTGCCGACGACATAGTCGGGGACCGGGCCGATCCCGGTCCAGCCGCCGCCGTTCCATCCGCCCGTGGGATCGGCGCCGCCGAAGGGTCCGCCCGGAGGGCCGTTGAAGCCGGGGGGCTCAACGGCCGGATCCGGCCGGAAGTCTGCAGGCTGCGGGCGCAGCAGGGCGCCGGCGATCAGGCCAAGGCAGGCGAAGGCCGCCGCGCCGGCCAGTTCAACCTTCATGCCGCCCGGCGGACGGCCCGCTCGATCAGGTCGCAGACCGTCGCGACCAGGGGCGCGGGGATGTTGTACCCCATGGCCTCGAGTACGTGCATCTCGGCGCCGGGCACGCAGGCGGCGGTGTCATGGCCGCCCTCGACGGGCACCAGGGGATCGTCGGCCCCGTGGATGACCACTGTGGGCGCGGTGATGCGCCGCAGGGCCTCGCGCCGGTCGCCGCTGCCCAGGATGGCCGCGTACTGGCGCAGGAAGCCGACGGGATAGTTGGCGCGCCGGAAGGAGGCCTCGATCCCGGCGCGCTCGGCCGCCTCGTCATGCAGGCCGGCAGGCCCCGCCATCACCCGGGCGGACTTCAGGCCATGCTCGAGGAAGGCGTCCAGGTCCTGGTGCGGATCCGGCCCCCGGTTGACCAGGAAGGCCACGGCCTCGGGCTTGGCGCGCGGCAGGGTGGGATTGCCCGTGGTGGACATGATGGAGGTGAGGGACCGCACCCGGTGCGGATACTCGGCGGCCAGCATCTGGACGATCATGCCCCCCATGGAGGCGCCGACCACATGGGCCGAGCCGAAGCCCAGGCTCTCGATCACCCCGGCGGCGTCGGCGGCCATGTCGGACAGGAAGTAGGGCACATCCGGCCGGCGGCCCTCGCGGACGGCCTTGGCGACGTCGCCAATGCTGGGCGGCGGGGCGTCATCGAAGCGGTGGGACAGGCCCACGTCGCGGTTATCGAACCGCACGACGCGATAGCCGCGCCCGGCCAGGTCGCCGACCATGTCCATGGACCAGCGGATCATCTGGGCGCCCAGGCCCATCACCAGGACAATGGGCTCGCCGCCTTCGGGTCCGTGGATGTCGTACTCGATCCCGATGCCGTTCGCCGTCAGCCGCGCCATGTCCGTCTCCTGTGAAGTTGGCGGCACGATGGCGCGCCGGCCGCCGGCCCGCAAGCGCTCAGGCCTTGGCGACGAAGCTGTCGAGCACCTTCTTCTCGCCGGCCTTGTCGAAGGCCACGGTCAGCTTGGAGCCCTCGGCGACCAGGACCCGGCCATAGCCGAACTTCTGGTGGAAGACCCGGTCGCCCCGGGCGTAGGCGCTGGACTGGGGATCGGAGACGGCGAGGAGCTTGCCCTCGCCCTCGATGACGGCCTTGCGGTTGACGGGGGCGGTCGGTCGGGGCCGATCCTGGGCCCGCCGCCAGCCGGGGGAGTCGTAGCCGGAGCCGAAGGCCGGGGTCTCGTCCCAGCGGCTCGACGCCGCCTGCATGCCCGGCCCGCCGCTGAAATAGCCGGTCTCGGAGACGGCCTCGACATGGGCCTCAGGCAGTTCGTCGACGAAGCGGCTGGGCAGCTGGCTGGTCCAGCGACCGTAGACCAGGCGGTTGGCGGCGAAGCTGATCCGCGCCGATTTTCGCGCCCGGGTCAGGCCGACATAGGCCAGGCGCCGCTCTTCCTCGAGGCCCTTCTCCCCGGTCTCATCCAGGCTGCGCTGGGAGGGAAAGACCCCTTCCTCCCAGCCCGGCAGGAAGACCAGGGGGAATTCCAGCCCCTTGGCCGAATGCAGGGTCATGATCTGCACGGCGTCGGCCTGCGGGCCCCGGTCCATGTCCATGACCAGGGAGACGTGTTCGAGATAGGCCTGCAGGGTGTCGAAGGCGTCCATGGACTGGACCAGTTCCTTCAGGTTCTCCAGCCGGGTCTGGGCGGTGGGGGTGCGGTCGGCGCGCAGGGCGTCGGTGTAGCCGCTCTCCTCCAGGATGGCCTCGGTCACGCGGGCGTGGTGGGTGTCGCGGGCCAGGGCCGTCCAGCGGTCCAGGTCGCGCAGGAAGGTCGCCAGGGAGGTGCGGGTGCGGGCCGGCAGCTCGTCGGTGACGGCGGCCTCGCGGGCGGCGGTCAGGGCCGAGACGCCGGAGGCCCGGGCGATCTGGAACAGCTTCTGGACCGAAGCCTCGCCGATTCCTCGGCGGGGCGTGTTGATGATGCGCTCAAAGGCCAGGTCGTCGTCCGGCGACTGGACCAGGCGCAGATAGGCGTGGGCGTCGCGGATCTCGGCCCGCTCGAAGAAGCGCGGCCCGCCCACCACCGTGTAGGGGATGGACATCAGAACGAAGCGTTCCTCGAAGGCGCGCATCTGGAAGGAGGCCCGGACGAGGATGGCCATGTCGCGATAGACGAGGGGCGCCTCGTCGCGCTCGCCCCGGTGGGCGCGCTCGATCTCCTCGGCCACCAGCCGGCTCTCGGCCTCGCCGTCCCAGACGCCGCGCACCAGGACCTTGGCCCCGCCCTCGGCCTCGGTCCAGAGGGTCTTGCCCAGCCGGCCGCGGTTGGCGGCGATCAGGCCTGAGGCGGCCCCGAGGATGTGGGCGGTGGAGCGGTAGTTGCGCTCGAGCCGGATGACCTTGGCGCCCGGGAAGTCCTTTTCGAAGCGCAGGATGTTGTCCACCTCCGCGCCCCGCCAGCCATAGATGGACTGGTCGTCATCGCCCACGCAGCAGACATTGCCCCGCGACTGGCCCAGCAGGCGCAGCCAGAGGTACTGGGCGACATTGGTGTCCTGGTACTCGTCCACCAGGATGTAGCGGAAGCGGCGGTGGTACTCCTCCAGGATGTCCGGCCGGGCCTGGAGCAGGGTCAGGTTGTGCAGCAGGAGGTCGCCGAAGTCGCAGGCGTTCAGCACCCGCAGGCGCTCCTGGTAGGCGCGGTAGAGCTCCTGCACCTTGTTGCCGGCGAAGCCCGCGCCCTCGGAGGAAGGGAGCTTCTCGGGGGTCCAGCCGCGGTTCTTCCAGTGGTCGATCAGGCCGGCCAGCGCCTTGGGCGTCCACCGCTTCACGTCGATGTTGGCCGCCTCCATCACCTGCTTGATCAGGCGCTCCTGGTCGTCGGTGTCGAGGATGGTGAAGGTGGACTTCAGGCCGACGATCTCGGCGTGGCGGCGCAGGATCTGGGCGGCGATGGAGTGGAAGGTGCCCAGCCAGCGCAGGCCCTCGGCCTCGGGCCCCAGGATGGCGGCCAGGCGCTCGCGCATCTCGCGCGCGGCCTTGTTGGTGAAGGTGACGGCCAGGATCTCCCAGGGCCGGGCCCGGCCGGTGGCGAGGATGTGGGCCAGCCGCGTGGTCAGGACCCGGGTCTTGCCCGTGCCCGCGCCCGCCAGCACCAGGACGGCGCCGTCGACGGCCTCCACGGCCTCGCGCTGCTGGGGGTTCAGGCCCTTGAGGTAGTCCGGCTCGGCCCCGGCGCGAAGACCCGCGCTGGCCCTCTGGCTGAGGGTGAGGCCACGCTCCGCCTCAGGTCCGTCATGTGATTCCATCTCCGACATGGGAACGGATGTAGCACGCGCGGGGCGGGGGATTCAGCCCTTCGCCTGCAGCGCCGCGACCCGGCAGGCCGAGGCGAGGGGGCGCTCGCCGCGTCCGGCGTCGATCTCGGCCACCACGGCGGACAGGCGCAGGCCCCTTGCGGAGGCCAGGGTCTCCAGGACCGCCCAGAATTCAGGCTCCAGCGCCAGGGAGGTGGCGTGGCCGGCCAGGTTGAGGGAGCGCTTTATCAGGGTCATGCGCTATCAGGCGTACATCATGCAGGCGGCGGACGGCAGGCCCTTGAATCCCTTTCGCCGCAGGTTTACTTCCCGGCAACTTAGCACTGTTTAGTGGACGCCATGACCGCCGACGTACTGACCGCCGACACGCCCCTCCCGAAGCCCCGCCGCGACTGGGGCACCGCCCTGAAGGCCCTGCGCCGCCTGCTGCGCGACAAGGAGGACACCCGCCAGGTCTTCGAGATCATGCGGGCCCTGACCGGCGATTCCATGAACGAGAACTACCGGCGGCTCTACACCACGCCCCGGGGCGGCCGCATCGCCTACCAGCGGGTCGAGCTGGCCCGCAAGCTGATGGATGACGCCTGGCTCGACACCTTCCCTGAGGGGTCCGTCGGCGCGACCTACCGCCACTTCATCCGCAGCCAGCAGATCTCCGCCGACGGCCTGGCCGAGGTCAGCCGCGAGACGGGCGGCGAGATCGACACCCCGCACCCCGTGGCCTGGATGGCCCGGCGCACCCGCGACGTCCACGACGTCTGGCACGTCCTGAGCGGCTATGGCCGCGACGGCCTGGGCGAGGCCTGTCTGGTGGCCTTCTCCTATCCCCAGACCCGCAGCCTGGGCTGGGCCCTGATCGCCCTGGGCGCGGTCTCCCGCACCCGCAAGGGCAAGTACCCCTACGCCCGGGCCATCCTGCAGGGCTACCGGCGCGGCAAGGCGGCCGGTTGGCTGCTGGGCGAGGACTACGAGGCCCTCTTCGCCGAACCCCTGGAGGCGGCCCGCCGCCGCCTGGGCATCACCCCGCCGACGATCTACGACTCCATCCCCCCGGAAGCGCGCGACATCATCCCGGCGGTGTGAGGGAAGGGGCGGGGCCGCGAGGCCGCTGACCCCCTCCGTCGCGCTGACGCGCGCCACCTCCCCCTTGGGGGAGGAATTATCCGGTCAATTGCTCCCCCAAGGGGGAGCTGTCAGCGAAGCTGACTGAGGGGGTCAACGGAGTCGCAGCACTCCCCCTGTCAGATCTCCAGGCGCTTGTCGTCCAGGCTTCGGGCGACGCGGGCGGTTTCGGACTTCGCCTGCGCCTTCTCGGCCTTGGTGCGGCCGAAGGCGACGCGGTTTTCGGCGGCCTGGGCCTTGTCCGCCGCCTTCGCCCGGGCCTTGCGGGCCTTGGAGAGGCTGACGAGCGTCATGGTCACTTCACCGAGGCGCAGAACCGCTGGATGCGGCCGCAGGCGTCCTCCAGCACCGTCTCAGATGTCGCGTAGCTGATGCGGAAGAAGGGCGAGAGACCGAAGGCCTCGCCGAACACCACCGCCACGCCCTCAGTCTCCAACAGCTCGTTGGCGAAGTCCTTGTCGGAGCCGATCACCCGGCCTGACGGGGCCGTGCGGCCGATCAGCTTCTCGCAGGACGGATAGACGTAGAAGGCGCCCTCGGGGGTCGGGCAGACCAGACCGGAGGCCTGGTTCAGCATGGAGACCACCAGGTCGCGGCGCTTCTGGAACAGGGCGGCGTTGGGCTTGATGAAGTCCTGTGTCCCGCTCAGGGCCTCGACGGCGGCGTACTGCGAGACCGAGCAGGGGTTGGAGGTGGACTGGCTCATGACCTTGGCCATCAGCTTGATCAGGGGCTCAGGGCCAGCGGCGTAGCCGATGCGCCAGCCGGTCATGGCGTAGGCCTTGGAGACCCCGTTCATGGTCAGGGTGCGATCGTAGAGGGCCGGCTCGACCTGGGCGATGGTCCAGAACGTCATGTCGTCGAACATCAGGTGCTCGTACATGTCGTCGGTCAGGATCCAGACCTGCGGGTGGCGCAGCAGGACCTCGGCGAGGGCCTTCAGCTCGTCCCGGGTGTAGGCGGCGCCGGAGGGGTTGGAGGGCGAGTTGAGGATCAGCCACCGGGTGCGCGGCGTGATCACGGCCTCCAGCTCGGCGGGCTTCAGCTTGAAGCCGCTGGCCGCCGTGGTCGGGGCGAAGACCGGGGTCCCGCCCGCCAGCAGGACCATGTCGGGATAGCTGACCCAGTAGGGCGTCGGCACGATGACCTCGTCCCCCGGGTTCAGGGTGGCCATCATGGCGTTGAAGATGACCGGCTTGCCGCCCGGCGAGACATTCACCTGGGAGGGCTTGTAGGACAGGCCGTTCTCGCGGGCGAACTTGGCGGCGATGGCCTCCTTCAGCTCGGGGATGCCGTCGACGGTGGTGTACTTGGTCTTGCCCCCGCGGATGGCGCGGATCGCGGCCTCCTTGATGTTCTCCGGGGTGTCGAAGTCGGGCTCGCCGGCGCCGAGGCTGATGATGTCGCGGCCCTGGGCCTTCAGCTCGCGGGCCTTCTGGTCCGTGGCCATGGTGGCGGAGGGCTTGACCCGGGACAGGGTGGCGGATTCGAGCGACATCTGGGGCTCCCGTAGAGGACTCGTCGTGCGGCGGGGTTTATCCCAAGCCTTCGCCGCGGGATAGGCCGGCGGCGCCACAGCCGCCCGACCCTATGCGATCCGACCCTATGCGATCCGACCCCAAGCCGCCTTGACCCGGAGGCCGGACCGCGCGACTCGGGGGCATGCGCCGCCTGTTCCACATGGTCAGTAATATGGACGCCCGGGCCTGGGTCAGCCTCGGCGTGTCCTTCCTCCTGTTCGGAGGGGTGGGTCTGGTCTTTGTCTTCGGAGCCCGGCTCATGGGTTTCGACAGCGAGGCGGCCCTGGAGGGCTGGCTCGGCGCGGCCCACGGCCTCTGGGCCCTGCCGATGGCGGTGGCGGCCTTCGCCGGACTGGCCTTCCTGGGCGCGCCCCAGTTCGTCCTGATCGCCGCCGCCGTCGTTGCCTTCGGGCCCGTCAACGGGGCGATCTACAGCTGGGTCGGGACCCTGGTCTCGGCGATGATCGGTTTCTGGCTCGGGCGCTCGGCCGGGGCCAGGACGCTGCAGATGTTCTCAAGCGAGAGCCTGGACCGCTTCATGGCCCTGGTCGCCCGCAACGGGTTCCTGGCCAGCCTGGTGGTCCGCGTTGTGCCGTCCGCCCCCTTCATCGTGGTCAATATGGCGGCGGGCGTGACGCCGATCCGCGTCCGGGACTTCGCCGCCGGGACCGCCCTTGGCATCATCCCCAAGATCGCCCTGACCGCCTTCGCCGGACAGTCGATCCTGCATGTTCTGACCGGCGGCGGCGTCGAGAGCCTGGTCGCCCTGGCGGCCGGGCTGGGGCTCTGGATCGCCCTGGGCCTGGTCGCGCGGAATTGGCTGCGGTCGCGCGGCCCGTAAAGCGATGCAAACGGGGACTGGGCGGGAACTCCATAAAGCCCTGTTACACCCCGCCTGGCTCAAACTCCTGACGATATGCAACCAACCTGAGGGTCCGCCCGAACCTGGCGCGCATGTCGGTAGATGGGGCAGGCAATTCAGCTTGAGCCGCTGGGTTGGCGAACAAGAAAGATCAACTCACACTCTTATCATCACCTCGTATGTGTCATGCTCAAATCGCGCAAGGAGGCGACGTGGGTCAGTGGCCACCGCCGACAATAGAATTGAACCTCAGACGCATCATCGTCCAGACCAACCCGAAAACAGGTATGACGCTCAATGCGATCAGTCTGTCATCTGGTATTTGAATTATGGGTGCGATGGCATATAATACATATGAGAGTAAGCCCACGGCGTAATAGCTGACGGCAACAACGGAAAGCCCTTCGACTAAACGCTGCAGCCGCAACTGTCGATCGGCATTGTTGTCCATTGAGGCCAGCAGCGCCGCATTTTGCATCTGTACGACCATCTCAACCTGGGTGCGTAACAATGAAGTCGCGCGCTCCACCCTGACAGACAGGCTTTCCAACCTTGCGCTGAAAGACGCACAAGTCCGGGTCGCCGGGAGGAGACGCCGTTGAGTGAATTCCTGCAAGGATTGAAATCCGGCAATGCGGCTACTGCCCAATGCGTCCAGCCGTTCTTCGACAATCCGGGCATAAGCCGCAGTCGCGCTCATCCGATAGGCTGTCTCTGCGGTGATCCGTGTGAGTTGCGCCGCCACGCCGCATAGCTCTTCTAGGAGTTTCTGGTCAGCAATGCCCGCCTCCATACGTTCCGCTATGCCGACGAGCTCGTTTTCGAGCCGGGTTACCGCCGCAGATCGTTCCTGAGCGAGCGGCAAGCCGAGCAAGGCGAGATTGCGGTAATTTCCCAACTCTTGAAGCTGGTGGATAATCCTTCCCAGGTCTGTCGGTGGCACATCTCCAGCTGCCACCACCAATCGTCCAAAATTATCGTTTCGAACCAGAAAATCCGACCAGATCTGTACTGGACCGACCTGCGCGCTGACCAATTCAATTGCGGAGAATTGCGCCATATCGATCATCCGATCTGCAGATGCAGTTTCAACAATCGCTATGCGGACTGCGCGAAGCACAGCGCCGGGTGCATCCATGATCCAACGCATGGTTTCGTCATCTTCGGCAGCCATGTGAAAGCCATCTGCATCGGACGCTGGCATGATCAGAGTCATGGTCGATGCCTCGCTGTGGCATTCCCATATGAACTCGCCGCCGTCGCTCCGCTTTCCTTCAATATGACGGCTGCGCTCGGTGATCTCAGAAGGGGCGACCCCCGGCATCGCCAGAACGTGGACGCGCTCCGCGGCACGCTCGTCGGCCGTGACGAGGCGGACGGTCTGCAGCATCACCATGCCAGGCTGCAGAGGCGGCATTCGCCGCATATGCATTTCGGAAACAATGCGTTCGCGTAGAGGGTGTTCTACAAATGGCATTTGTCTTTGTTCGCCCCGTAAATTGCGGTCAAATTCAGCGGCCATCTCTATTCGTCGTATAAGTATTTTCAAGATATTGCCGCTGACGTGACGCCCTTAAATTCGTCCAGGAAGATGTAGTGTCTGCTTTTGGAAAGGACGGATGGATGAGGTGGCATAGGTTCTGGGTCGGAACCTTGGCTCCGCCCTGACCGGCGGCTTTCGCCGGAGTCGGGACGCCCCGCCCCGCGCAAGGTTCTTGCTGAGCAGGGTCTCCAGCGAGAAACTCGCGCAAGACTCTTGCGTCAGAGTCGCCAAATCGCTATGATCTTCCCATGATTTCGGTTGCGCCCCTTCTTGGCCTTCAGCGGGGGCTTAGTCGCCCCTGAGCGCCTCTTCAGGCTGCGCGACATCGCGGCCGGGCGTTTCAGGGGATGACCCTCACACCCGACCTGATTAAGACACCCCGCGAACCGCGAGACATACCATGAATATGACTTCATCCGACGCCCAGGCTGCGTCCCCCGTGCATGACCCCAAGGACCGGGTCATCGTCTTCGACACCACCATGCGCGATGGCGAGCAGTCGCCCGGCGCCTCCATGTCCCTGGAGGAGAAGCTGGAGCTGGCCAAGATCCTCGAGGACATGCGCGTCGACGTGATCGAGGCGGGCTTCCCCATCGCCTCCAACGGCGACTTCGAGTCCGTCCGCCGGATTTCCGAGATCGTCACCGAGAGCACGGTCTGCGGCCTGGCCCGGGCCGGGCAGGCCGACATCGAGCGCTGCGCCGAGGCCATCCGCCCGGCGAAGCGCGGCCGCATCCACACCTTCATCTCCACCAGCCCGGTCCACATGAAGTGGAAGCTGCAGATGGAGCCCGAGACGGTGCTGGAGATGGTGACCAAGTCGGTGGCCCACGCCCGCAACCTGTGCGGCGACGTCGAGTGGTCAGCCGAGGACGCCACCCGGACCGAGCGCGACTTCCTGCGGCGCTGCGTCGAGGCGGCCATCCGCGCCGGCGCCACAACGATCAACATCCCCGACACGGTGGGCTACACCTATCCCTCCGAGTACGAGGCGGTCTTCCGCGACCTGATCGAGAACGTGCCCGGCGCGGACAACGTGATCTTCTCCACCCACTGCCACAACGACCTGGGCCTGGCCGTGGCCAACAGCCTGGCCGGCGTGCAGGGCGGCGCCCGTCAGGTCGAGGTCGCCGTCAACGGCATGGGCGAGCGGGCCGGCAACGCCGCCCTCGAGGAGGTGGTCATGGCCCTGAAGGTCCGCGGCGACCGGCTGCTCTATGAGACCGGCGTCCAGACCCAGCACATCACCCGGGCCAGCCGCTATGTCTCGGCCATCACCGGCTTTCCGGTGCAGTACAACAAGGCCATCGTCGGCAAGAACGCCTTCGCCCACGAGAGCGGTATCCACCAGGATGGAATGCTGAAGAACGCCGAGACCTATGAGATCATGCGCCCGGAGGATGTGGGGCAGGGCGGCACCAACCTGGTCATGGGCAAGCACTCCGGCCGCCACGCCTTCCGCGAGAAGCTGAAGGGCCTGGGCTATGAGCTGGGCCAGAACGCCCTGAACGAGGCCTTCCAGCGCTTCAAGGACCTGGCCGACAAGAAGAAGGACGTCTACGACGACGACATCGTCGCCCTGGTCGACGACGCCCTGGCCTCGGGCGCCGACCGCATCCAGGTGAAGAGCCTGCGGGTGGTGGCCGGCACCGAAGGGCCACAGACGGCGGACCTCGTCCTGACTGTCGACGGCGAGGAGCGGGCCGCCGCCGCCACGGGCGACGGTCCGGTGGACGCGGTCTTCCACGCCATCCGCCAGGCCGTGCCGCACGAAAGCGACCTGCGCCTGTTCCAGGTGCACGCCGTCACCGAAGGCACGGACGCCCAGGCCCAGGTCTCGGTCCGGCTGGAGGAGGATGGCCGCATCGCCACCGGGCAGGCGGCGGACACCGACACCCTGACCGCCTCGGCCAAGGCCTATGTCAACGCGCTGAACAACCTCATCGCCCGACGGGAGAAGACGGCGCCGGCCTCGCGCATCGCCAGCGGGTTCTGAGCCGTGCTGTGGGCCGTGCTCGCCGCGGCCGCCGCTCCGCTCCAGGTCGCCCGCAACGCCTTCCAGCGCGGCATGATCGGCGAGGCCGGGCCCTGGGGCGCGACCCTGGTCCGGTTCCTCTTCGGCCTGCCCTTTTCTCTGGCCCTGCTGGGGATCGCGGTCCTGGCCACGCCGGACGCCCGGCCGACCCCGGACCTTCGCTTCCTGGTCACGGTGGGGGCGGGGGGCATGGCCCAGATCGGCGCCACGGCCTGCCTGCTGGTGTCCATGGAGCGGGCGGGCTTCGCCGTCGCCACCTTCCTGCAGCAGGCCGCCCTGCCGTTCGGCGCGGTGCTGGGCTGGATCGCCTTTGGCGATGGCATGAACCCGCTCCAGTGGTTGGGGGTGGGCGTCACAACCGTGGGCCTCCTGGTCCTGTCCTGGCCGAGGGAGGGGATCCGGACGATGGATTCGGGCGCCCTCCTCGGGCTCGCGGCGGCGGCCTTCTTCGCCCTGTCGATGAACGGCTACCGGCAGGCGGGCCTGGCCCTGGAGCCCCGGCACCCGATCTTCGCCGGCATCGGGTCAGTGGTGGCGGCCCAGGCCCTCCAGTCGGTCGTCCTGGGCGGCGCCCTGGCCGCCCTGAGGCCCGCCGCCCTGCGCGCGGTCTTCGCCTCCTGGCGGGCGTCGCTGGGCGCGG
>VYLB01000466.1_pt1 | contig 11909 bp, 9 predicted proteins | sample 5114431 | NCBI WGS metagenome assembly VYLB01 (sample SAMN12291786, study PRJNA351875) | freshwater metagenome | isolation source: freshwater lake | place: USA: Michigan, Gull Lake | collected 2013-08-08
GCCCCTGGTTTTCTTGGGGAGCATGGCCATTTTCATTCCGTTTGGTAATTCTATTCGTGTGGTACGTGATTCGATATTGGCCGGAGCAGGATCAAATTCCTCCCCTTGAGCGATGGTTTGAGTTCCCTTGTAATCTTTTACGATTGCATCTACATCAGGGGTAGCCGGAATTTCAGACCTCTCTGGTTTTTCTGTTGGAATAAAAACCCCGACTGTTCTGTTGTCTGGCTTTAGATATTGTTTGGCGACTCTCCTCACATCAAGTAACGAAACATTTTTTATTCTGTCTCTAGTTACAAAGAGCATGCGCCAGTCTCCCATTCCAACGAACTCACTTATCTCCAAACCAATCCGTTCAGAAGAGTTAAAACCCAATTCAATTTGTTTGAGAATTTCGCCTTTAGCCCGCTCTACCTCTTCTTTCGTTGGAGTAGTTGTTGCAACATCGTCTAAGGCTTTTAGCATGGCCGACTTGGCATCTTCCAGCGAATTCTCTTTGAGAAGTTCTGCATACGATAACAATAAACCAGGTTCTTTCCATTGAAAAGCGAATGCCCCAGAGGAGCTGGCCTTTTTTGTTTCCACAAGTGCCTTGTATAGTCTACCTGATGGTTCTGTGCCAAGAATATTAGACAGAACTTCAATTGCAGGATAGTCTGGATGTGAACCTGATGGAATATGGTAGGCGGTCATTACTAGTTGTACGTCACCAACTCTTTTCAAGCTAACAGAACGCTCGCCATCTTGAACTGGATCGGTGGTGTAGGTCTGGGAGATTTGGCGCTCGGGCTTAGGAACTCGACCAAATTTTTGAACAATCAAATCAAGTGTTTTTGCCTCATCAAATTTCCCAGCGACCAGTAGAACAGCATTATCAGGTTGGTAGTATTTTTTATAGAATGCCTGTAGCTTATCAATGGGCACATTTTCAATATCTGCTCTTGAGCCAATCGTTGACTTTCCATAATTGTGCCACAAGTAAGCTGTTGACATCACCCGCTCTAATAGGACACTGAAAGGTCTATTCTCGCCACTTTCAAATTCGTTACGCACAACCGTCATCTCACTATCCAAATCTTTTTTGGCGATGTATGAGTTGACCATTCTGTCGGCCTCTAAGTCAATAGCCCATTTCAAATTTTCTTCGGTGGCGTTGAAGGTTTCATAGTAATTGGTGCGATCTACCCAGGTTGTGCCATTTGGGCGGCATCCATGCTCTGTTAGTTCTTTTGGAATATCAGGATGGTTAGGAGTACCCTTGAAAACCAAATGCTCAAGTAAATGAGCCATTCCAGTTTCTCCATAGTTCTCATGCTTGGAGCCAACCATATAGGTGATATTGACGGTGATGGTTTGTTTGGAGGGGTCAGGGAACAATAATACTTTCAGGCCGTTGGCCAATCGATATTCAGTAATGCCTTCTACTGAAGTCATCTTAACGGGTGCGGTAAGAGACCCAGTAATCTGCTTCTCAGGTGACGTGGGTGCAGGAGTTTTTTCTTTTTTCTGGGCATAACCACTCGCTGCAACAAGCAACAATGCCATCAAAATCATTTTCATTTTCATAGAGGAATTGGTTTTGTATTAAGTTTTCTTAAGGTAATTATAGCCTGGTTATAGACCCGTAGGCGGAGCAAAGTATTAATAAAAGCGACAAACCAAAAACTTAGGAGTTTAAATTATTGCCATCCTTTTTATGATCTGTTTACGAGAGACGATATCAGCAACGGCAAAAGTGAATATCTTGTTCGCAATTATCAACGTGGTTTTCCCCGTATTTGATACGTGGAAAACCACGTATTTTCTGAACAACTACTGTTAAGTTTGAAAGTGGCTATGATCTAGCCAACGGATTGCCTACAATGCCATACAGCTGTGAATATGCGTGTTGTAGACTTTACTGTTTCTTTTTCATCTGCTTTTTTGGGATATTTGGTATGCATTTATAGAAAAGACAGTGAAGGCAAAAACAACATCAAAAGGAAAACCTTATTTCTTTCCGAAATTTAAGAGCTATGATCCGGAAGATATTTTGGCCGCGGGAGGGGCAACAGCTTTCGGTAAGTTAAAGGGCTATGACCCGAAGAAATTGTATCATTTAAAAGGAGAGCCTCTTTCGGAAGACGATTACCAGAAAGCAATTAAGATGCTGACGAAATAGAATGAATCTGCTTTTTGATACCAATATCATTCTTGCCATTGTCAGATCAAAATCAGCACACCGGATAATGGAATATCTTAATCCCAAAGGAAGTATGTTTCTTTTATAAGTATAGCTGAGGCACAATCCATTGCCTTTCAGAATAGTTGGGGGGAACACAAAATGCAAATATTGGTTGACTTTTTTAAGTCGGTATATGTGATGAATGTTAGCAATTCACTGCTTCCTACATACATTGGCATTGACGCCTACAGCCAATGCAGTCACCCCGAATATCAAAAATATCCCTTTGCTACACCACGTAATATGGGCAAGAACGATTTGTAGATTGCCGCCACTGCCTCTTTGCTAAACCTACAGCTTGTTACCACCGATAAAGATTTTGATCACTTGGAAACTTCATTTCTCTCTTTGAGAAGAGTACCGCAAACAGAAATTCAGAAGCACTTTAAGAATTAATTAGCCTAGCCAACCAAGCACTCTTTAACTTTCGCTGTCTGCTCTTTGGTAAGTCTTGGCTTCTATTGGCATACACTTTCGAAGATAAAAGTGAGGCGAGTTTTCCGGCTTTTGCGAAATATTTGAACATAGCTTAATTGCCAGATAAGTCTAGCCTTGCACTGGCGATAGCAAAACTCATGGACACTCGATCGATTTTTATCAGCTAAAATACAGATATTGAGGCTTTGAAAACGGATTACCAAAACCTATGGAACTACAAACCAAAGAAGCCCTAGAAATACGCAGCGAAGAAGTACAAGAAATCATCACCCAAATGCCTGGCGGGCTAATCCGTTGGGGCATTGGGCTGATCTTTTTTCTTTTTGTTGTGCTGCTCTCCATCAGTTGGTTTGTAAAATACCCCGATGTGATAAAGGCCAAAGTGGTGGTAACCACCGACCCCGCCCCGGCCCAGAAAAATGATCTGATCGCCCACTTGCAAACCAATGCCTCTCTTACCGATATGGCTTATTTAGAGGCAGCTCTCACTAGCTACGAAGCAAATACCAATACCACCGATTTATTTATTGCCCTTGATAAAAATGTTAAAGCAGGCGATTTACAGGGCTATGTGAATGCAACCGTTAAATCTTTGCAAGACTTGATTGCCTTTACGGAGACCAAACTCCACGAAAAACAGATCGCTCATTTAAACAAGCAAGTATTGTCTTACAAAAACCTTAACCGAAATCTGCAAAAGCAACTGGGCTTGATGAAACAGGAAGGAGCACTAAGCTACCAACAGTTTAAGGCCGACTCCATCTTGCTTGCGCAGAAAGTGATTGCCCCGCTCAAGGGCATGGAGGCATCCATTATCTCTAACCAACTGCAAGCCGATGCCCTTGAGAAACAAGTAACGGAGTTGGAAATAAGCCGCACTAAAGAAGAGAACCAATTGCAGACCAGTGCCGAAAATTCCATTAAAGAATTAGCTGCGCGATTAAAAGCATGGAAGGAAAATTTTCTTTTTACCGCGCCTGCCGATGGCACGGTTGCCTATCTCGGCTTTATAGAAAATGACCAATACATTGAAAATGGAAAGCCTTTGTTTGCGTTGCTGCCCACCTCTAACAAACTAATAGCAAAAGCAGAATTGCCTGTGCTTGGTTCTGGCAAAGTGAAGGTGGGGCAAGCGGTAAATATCCGGTTATCCAATTATCCTTTTGAGCAGTTTGGCATGTTGCAAGGAAAAATAGAATCTATCTCTGAAGTGCCCGATAAGGAAATTTATACGGTGGCGATTAGCTTGCCTCAGGGAATGATCAGTACTCACAACAAGCTCCTCTCTTTTAGGCCACAGTTGCAAGGCGAGACAGAAATTATTACGGAGGATTTGAGGTTGTTGGAGCGAGTGTTTTATCAGTTTAGGAAATTGATTGCAACAAAATAAGTAGCTTTGAGAAGTGAAAACAAAAGAGGAACACATTACACATTGGGTTAATCAATCAAAATACCTTCATGCTTTGTTCTTTGCACACTTGTCGTTAGAGAAGGTGTGCAAAGGGCATTGGATCAATTCAAACGAAAGTAGTATTCCACCTAAAACCCACAACCTCATTTTTCTATTATCACAAACAACTATTGAGCTTACCGATGACCAAAAAGAATTCCTGCTGGAACTAAACCGCTTTCAAATCGAAGGCCGCTACCCAGAGCAAATTTCAAAACTACATAAAGCTTCTACTGCCTCGTTCGCGCGACACAAACTAGACCAAGCCAAACAATTACAACAATGGTTACTCAACAAACTGCTATAAATACTGCTCATGCGTTTGTGCAAGAATGCAAAACGATCGGGGTGACTTTCGATAAGGTCATGCTCTTTGGCTCGTATGCGCGTGGGACAGCCCACGATGGCTCAGACATTGACCTGCTGTTGGTGTCCAAGAAATTTACAGATGATATTTTTGCCAACCTTAAACAATACACCAAAGTGAACATACGCTATCCATTGATAGAGACACACCCTTATTCATTTCAACAATTTACGGATGGTGATGAATTTATCGCCCACATAGCAAAAGAGGGGATTGAGATTTAGTGATGTACTCTTGGCTGTTCTTGCCAACTGTGATTTATAGTGTTGGTGAAGCAAATCATAAATGACCATTTCTTGCATCCGCTGTTTGGATCGGCAAAAACGGTTTAAAAACATGTGAATGTAGCTAGCGACCAAATCAGACTTTTGTACTTCCAGCGCGTGAGAGGAGTACAACTCATCGATCCTCTTTGCGCAATCAATTAAACTGCTCTTGCGAATTTCAAATAATTGCCACACTTCATAGAATTCATGTGTAGAGTCTATTTCAGTTTGTAGAGCCAATTCTATCTTCGTTCGCAATTCCCTGAATTTAGCACCTAGTTGTTTTTTTGATTCGATGCTTTCAATATTGAACTCTTTTTTGAAATTGATACCCAAGACATCCATTAGATCTTTCTTGGCGGAAAGGTCGTAACCAAAGGACTCCAGTAAATCGTTCACTCCTTTTAAGGCAAACTGCCAGCGTAAATCATCACCCTCATCTCCTTCTAACAAAGAAAGAATTTGAACAACGGTCACGGAATCATAGAAAAATAGTGTCTCTGAGTTGTCTATGTTTGCCGCGCCATATCTTTCCAGTTCCCGGTTGTAGGTATCCGTTTGAACTTTCCAGATGAGATTGTTTTTTAGATACGATGGTAAAGCCGCATTAATTTTTTCCGTAATATCTGCATGAAAGTTGCCTTCTCCCAAGAAACGAATACGAATATGATGATCTGGGTCAGCATATCGGATAAAAAACCATTTATCGATCTTTTGTTCTGCTAACAATTTTTCAGTGATTGGCTTTAGTACTTCGCTCAAAATTCTGTCTGCAGTTTTAACCCCACAATATATTTTTACATAACACCATTGGTCGCCCGACAGAAAAGAACGCTGCACTTCTGTTCCGTTAGTATGTTGAGTAGTGTGTTGAGGTTGAAACTGACTTTCATTATTTTTTTCAACTCGCTTTGTCCACGGGATAATGATTTCATTTGTATAGCCTCCTTCCGGCCCCCTTACAAATAAGTTTGATTCGTTGAACAGGCACTCGTGGAGTTCCAATGTTTCAAATTTTTTTAAATCCTTCGCTAAAATTTGAACGCAGTAGTGGTTTTCAATATCAATGAGCAGTTGATTATCACCTTGTGAAATGGTTACGCGGTTGGGGATTTTGTTGCTTGCAAAGTACGGTTTAATCAATTTCTCAAGTTCACTTTCCTTGACATCCTTTTTTGAGGATAGATCGCTAAGCGAAATGCGCCATCTCGCTTTTGCCAAAATTGTTTTGCCATAGCGTACGCGTGGCAAGTAGGCGAATTCGTTCAGAAATCCCCAGTTCCATGATAGGTTTGCCTTCAGTCCTTGATACTGAAGGTCACAAAGAAAGTGATAGTGCGGCACAGGGTTTAAGGAGAAGTTATGGGCGGTGGTCAATCGTGGTATCACTTCTTTATTCAATTTCTTTGACCGTAAAAATATTCTACCGTTTTTGATTGAGACCATTAAGTCATGTAGCTGTATGGTATGATCTTCATCTACCGAAGGAGGTGTAAGGATGGGGATTTCATAATTGCGCAATACAGGCCGCATAGAAATATTTGCTAGCCGCGCTTGTGGAATGTGCAATATCTCGGCAAAGATGCAATCGGGTTTTGCTCGCTCTTCCTCTCGCAATAGGTCATGCGTGAGGTGAGACAACTCGTCATCCATGTAACAAAAGCGGCCAAGCAGGTTGGCTGCCGATGGCCCAGCGGTAATCTCGTGGTGTATCAAAAAATTGCCCTTGTCAACCTCCTCGCCAGAAGAAGCCAACACACTGCACAAAGAGTAAATGGAGTTGGGGGTGGAGCTTTCTGAGCTATCATCCTTCCAAAGCATTTTGAGTTCGTGCTCTGTTAGCTCAATCTCAGCTTCACTTTTGTAAGCTGCCTGTTGGTATTTCTGTAGAATAAATTTCTGCCATTTAGTTGAGTTGTAAGAATTAGTGTTTTGGCCTTCGTTGCCTGCATGCAAGTTGGTTAGCAAGGGAGCGTTATCCGCATAAGCTTGTTCATTTGCCGGGTAGCCAATTCCTGTATCAGCATCCAAAATGCTAAGTAGTGGTATCTCTTGCGACTCATGACGTTTTTCAAACTCTTCGATAAACTTTTTAAGATTAGAATGGTTGGGCATTGGTGCGATTTTTTCCAGTAATGAAATGGTTTTGCCAAGTTCATCGGTCAGTTGCGTGCTGATTTGACATTTCTCCGTAGGCTTTAGCAAATCGCATTGAAACAACCTGCCAGGGTCAAAATCGATTTGCCACTTTTTTAGTTCATCTACTATTTTTCCGTAGTACTCCGTTGAGACGCCAACGCCTTTTTGGTCTGTTTCTTTCAATAACGTAACAACGCCTTGCAGCCTTTGGAAATATACTTTGCAAGATGGAATGTTCTCCAATTTTTCGAGCAATTGAACATGGTATTCTTTCCCAGTAACCATTGGCTCTAGTTCAGAAATCAACAGGCAAGAGGCAATCATTTCATTCACAAATCCCCTCGCATCTTCAAAAGATATTTCATCATTGACCAGCGAATTTGCCAACTCGGCAATGGTAGCACTCCTCTTAGCTTGAGATAGAATCAGTTGAACAAATTCCGAATTATCTACATTTGTTAAGTGGTGCGAACGTGTTTCTTTATCAATTCTAAACTCAATGAATCGCAACTTTTCGTTCAATTCATAAGTCGAGTTATTGGAGTACCATTTTAATTCATTCCGAACTACCTCATCATTTAAAATTTGCTGAACAAACGAGCTAAGAAAATGGGTATCGAGGCGGGTATTCTTTTTGTATTGTTCGATTGGTGATAGTTGAATATTGGTTTGATTTGATATAGAGCCTACGGAAATACCTGCAAATAAACCGAAGGGGGTGCAGCGGTAGGTGGAGCGGAGGTAATATCGGTAAAGGGAAATCTCTAATTTCAGTTTGTCCTTCGCCTCACTTACCCCGCTAAGATATTTTTCAATTTCGTCACTTAAATTGGGAGAGGAAAGGTATATAGCTTCATTGAAAAATTTAGATTGAATAATCTCTGTAAAGTCAATACTACGAGAGTTTGTAAACGGATAGAGCGGTGAACGAACTATGCTAAAATCTGATTTGTAGGCCATTAAATTTCAAAAAACTACGATAGAAGAAGACAACGATCCCACTTGGGTTCTATATTACTTATTGCTGAAATGAGTGCCAGACCGACTCCGGCAGAACCTTCTAGAAGGCCATCAAATTCAACCCAGCCATTGTCAGTGCCCTTCCAGCCTAAAAATCCAGTATTCAATTTAGGATCAAAGTTCTCGATAGTTTGGTCGAACCAATGGATAGCAGCAATTCTAAAAGTTTGATTATTTGTGTAGTTGTAAAATCTATTAAAAAGGTGAGCTACCCCTGCCGTTCCATGACAAAGATGTGACTCTTTAATTTTTTCGTGGAATGATCTTTTTGCACAATGCTCGGCTATTTCTAAGCCAAAGTTTATAAGTTGTTCGTTCTGTAAAGAAATACCCGTCAAATAAAAACTAGTTGCAATCCCTAAATCTCCATAGCACCATCTAAGTCCGGAAGGGTGAAATTCTCCAGATGAATCAAATGAATACGGATAAAAAGACTCTTTCACTTTGATGTTCGATTTTCTTGCTAACATCCAAGATGCACACGACTCGATAAGTCTCTTGATTCTATTTTTCTCAATACCTTTTAAATAAAGTTGATTGAGAATAAGAATAATGCTGGGCAAGCCGTGCGCAATGCCCATATTAATAATTTCGAGACGATTCCCTGGATTGGAGATACTTGACGACTGATACCAAAAACAAGTCTCTCTCGATTGATCCCAACTAGATATAGACTCCAATGCTCCAATCAATTCTTTCAAATATAAACTATGCTTTTCAACGCCTACTTGCTGTATCAATAATACTATCCCCAGCCCTCCCAATAGATAGTCGTAATTGCCGGCATCAACTTGTTTTTTTGAATGAAGCAACATTTCATTCAGTAAATCATCGTCTACTATTTCGGCTATTGTACTGTCCAGAATTCCAATTTCAATCAAATGACCTATGCCCCATATATTTCCAAGAATACCAGTACCAAAATTTAGGATCGGTTGATCTTCAAGAGATTCTTCAATCGATTTTTCGATAAGTTGTGTGCATGCATTAATAGTTGATTCTTCGGGTGTTAAACGGTATTTATAAGCAAGGAAAATAGCTTTACCCAGGCCTCCATACATTAAATCATTTAAATGCGTTGTGCTGACTTTGGGCTGCTCCAAATTATAATTTACATGGTTTAATATCTGATTTATTTTTTTTAGACTATCGGAATCAGAAATTACAGATTTCCATTTCATTCCAACTATTTTCAGTCATTTATTCTTTTGATTCCTTCCTTGTTAGAAATCAGTAGAACATAATTATATAATTTTGCTAAGGAGCTATACTGAGAAGTGTTAGGCACTTGTAGGAAGAAATTTTGGCATTTGTTTAATGGCGAAATTGCCATTACATGCTTAATCGCTTTTGATGGTTCAAGTTCACCGCGATCCCATTTCGAAAAGTTAGAGGTTTTGCAATCATTGTATTCAATCCCTATCACTGATGCTCTATTCTTGAAGGGTGAATTCAAATCCTTATTTAGTAAATCCGTAAAATTTCCGCGCGATTGCCTATATACGTGCGTGCTCCCAAAAAAACCGAATAAGCTTTCTTTAATTTTAAAGTCAGAAACTAGCTTAAGAAAATTTTCGTACATATCTGAATTTCGCTTTTCTTTTCTGAGCGAGGCCTTATTCGAGATAATTTGATCAACATGTGTGAAATTACTACCAAAGTAGGCTCTATACTCCTTCTCATTCGACTGGATTTCATTTGCTAAGGCAACTATATTGTTTTCAATTTCTTTAAGTCGTTCTTGGTCACTGGAAAAGGGACGAGGAGGTTTAATTGGTGTTTGTATCCGTTTTAACGAATCGATAAAAATAAATATCGATTTTGGCGGAACAACATCCTTCGGCATTAGATCTTGCAATGAAGTAACGACCGATGAAATAGACCTAATCCCATCTACGCCTAAAAATTTGATTTTCCTTTCTTCTAACAGATTTAAATTGAGAAGGTATATCTTTCTGTATGATTCCCTCATTTCCTCGCTCCAAGAGGGGTCGTATTTCAAGAATTTTTCGTCACCAGTTCTTAAATAGATGTTTAATAAATAGGCGTCACCGTAACTCCGTTCAAGCACTATATACCTTATGCCTCTCTCTTTTACTAAAAACTCGACTATCTGATAAAATATATTGTGATTGCCTGACACGCCATGTGCTTCACCTAAAAGAATTACCTCGGGACTATCGCCAGTTTCTTTTCTCAGAATGCTCGCTTCACTCTGAGAAAATTCATCGAAGCACTTAAACTGAAGCCCTTGACTGAGAGCATGAAAAGTCAGAGTAAAAAAAAACAGAATATAGAAAGATTTTTTCATTGACTCAAAATTATAAGACAGCAAAAGTTAACTTTAACTTCTGCTGTCTTGGTGTGAATCTATTAATACGGATTATGACGACATTCTCCAATACAACGCCCACAGCCAGAACAACCGTCACTCCTGTCATTTGTATGACATGATATAATCGAAGTAAACCCACCTTTTACATTTGCCATTTGATTTTTATCAAGTGACGAAATGGTTTCCCTGTTCAAGGATAACTTTTTACTAACATTTAACTTTTTCATTTTGTTTTAATTTTTTCGGTTGAACAATTTATTTTATGCCTCTTCCACTGTCGCGATCAGCATCGTTGGAAAATCAAAAGTATTTGCTGGGCGTCCAATGCCACTGGACTGCGCAAAAAATATTTGATTTTTAGCTTAGAATTGGAGCCGCCCTTAATCTTATCCTTAATTCCATTGCCAATGATAAGTGTAAAGTCATTCAAATAGACATAACTCTTTCTTCGGTGGCAAAAGTCCAACTGTGCTCCTAGTTCCTTCATTTCTCGTAGGTTTTCCATTAGCATGCTGCGGCAAATACCAATTTTCTCGGCAAACTCGTCTGAAGTACCAGTTGCTTCCTTCCTGATAAAGTAATCCATCCGTTTTAGGCGTTCAATCGATTTTAATAGGCTCATATTGAAAAGGAGTTAGGAGTTAGAATATTGAGTATAGTGTTCGTGATTGCGAGAATGCTTTTTGAGTTTTGGCAATCGCTCATCTGGCGACTAAGCGGAGAATTTCCCCAGCAAGATGTTTTCCAAAGTATTGATTTCTTGGCTATTAGTTTCGTTTTCAAATCTTCAAATTGCCTCATTTTCAAATTCACTAGTTTCCCAGTTCCAATTGATTCTTAACCAACTCATAATATTTCCCTTTGGTTGCTGTCAATTCCGCGTGACTGCCTTCCTCCACTACCCTTCCGCCTTCCAACACTACAATTTTATCTGCATTTTTAACCGTGCTAAGTCGGTGAGCAATCACCACTACTGTTCTTCCCTTAAAAAATTCGTCTAAGTTTTCCATGATCACTTTTTCGTTGTTGGCATCTAAGGCACTGGTGGCCTCATCAAAAAATAGATAATGAGGGTTGCGGTACACGGCCCGGGCTATCAGCATACGCTGCCGTTGGCCTGCACTAATGCCCGTACCGTCACTTCCAATTTTAGTATTGTAGCCCAATGGCAACGTCTCAATAAACTCTTGAATGTTGGCCACACGCACGGCATTCAGCAGCTTCGTTGCATTCATTTCCTCATCACTAACGCTGATATTGTTGGCGATAGTATCTGAAAAGATATAACCGTCTTGCATCACGGTGCCACATTGGCCGCGCCATTCTTTGGCACTTTTGTTTATCAGATCGGTGTGGCCTAACAAAATTTTGCCCTCGGTGGGCGGATAATATTTTAGTAATAGCTTGAGCAAAGTTGTTTTTCCGCTTCCGCTAGCGCCTACTATGGCTGTTACCTTTTCCTCTTCAATGGTGAGGTCAATGTTATCTAGTGCTTTAGGTGAGTGAGGCCCTTCGTATTGGAAGGAGACTTTTTCAAAGCGCAGGTTCACCTCATCCGGCCTTCGGCCACCTTCTCCAAAAGGAGAAGGGAAGCGGCCTAAAGTATTGCTTGGTGGCTTTTCTTCATTTTCCAGTAATCTGATCTCGCCTATGCGATCAAGGCTAATGCG